>FLNX01000156.1_pt1 | contig 25958 bp, 19 predicted proteins | sample 1140341 | NCBI WGS metagenome assembly FLNX01 (sample SAMEA3878208, study PRJEB12797) | bioreactor metagenome | biome: Moose rumen | place: Sweden | collected 2011-10 | reverse complement strand
CTGAAGACGCAGTTCTGCAACCATATCCTGCCCGAGCCGATGCGCGAATACTATATGAAGGACATCAAGATGGACAATGCCGAGCAGGTGGAAAGGGTGCTGGGCCGTATGTGGCTCGTCAACATCGACGAGTACGACTCGAAGACGCAGCGCGAGCAGGCCAAAATCAAGCGACTGTTGACGGAAAAGGAGGTGCAGACGCGCAAGATGCGGTCAGACCAGTACACGCTGACGCCCCGCCTCTGCTCGTTCATCGCCACCACTAATGACCAGACGCCCCTACCCTCTGGCGACGGCACCCGCCGCTACCTCTGCGTGGAGGTGACGAAGAAGGTGGATATGTCGGGCCAGATACCCTATAAGCAGATGTATGCCCAAGCCGTCTCAGAGTTGCGCGACCCTGACTGCATCTACTGGTTCACGAGCGACGATGAGCGTGAGATCCAGCGTCACAACGCCCAGTTCCAGCAGGAGTCGACACCCGAATTGGTGCTGCAGCAACTCTTCGAACCTGTCGCCCTGCACAGGAAAGAGCATTTCTGGACAACGACCGCCATCCAACAGGAGATGAAGGATCACCTGAAAGCAGAAGACGTGCCTAACCTGACGAATCTCGGCATCGCCATCAAGAAACTGAAATGGCCGCGCGGCAGTATCAAGGGCATCCGCGGCTACTATCTGAAAGCCAAGAGAAAGCATAGTTAGAGCAGGTCGGAAGCAAGGATTTAAATAAACATTGCTGCCATTACCCCTTTCTTTATCAATCATTTATAAAGAAGGAAGCAAGGGCAGCAATGTTTCTTTTAGTTTATCTATTACATAACAACTACTTTCTGGCCATTTCGTATGTACAAGCCTTTCTTGAGAGGCTTCTCGATACGTCTACCATTCAGGTCATACCATCTCTCATCGGCTCCGTCTTCACCATATCCGACGGCCTCAATGCCTGATGCGGCCTTCAACTTGTAGGATACGGTGTGGACTTTGACATTAATACCAGACTTCTTACCTCTAAAGATAGTACGATTACGTGATGCAGCCACAACATCAGTACCACCATTCCACAGGTAGACATAGGATTCCTTGGTACTTGAATAAGGAATATTGTAGAAATCACGCTCTGTCTGATAGATGGAGACTGGATCATTTGTACCAACTTTCACCATCAACTGGTAGCCGTTGGACTCCTGAGACTCAATGATGATATAACCTTCACCGGCTGGCACGAGGAAAGTCAGTCCCGTGAACTTCTCTGCATATTCTGCCGTTCCCGGCTGTACGCCAGACCGCAACAAGGTTTCAAGGGCAGACAACTTCGTTACCGTATTAATCACGATGCAGTTATCTTCGGAATCGTAACCGTCACCAGTTTCGGAGCCGGTATCCTTGAGGGTGAAGAGAATATCATGGATAATGACATTGCTCAGATCCTTATCCGTGCCGTCAGGATTGACAAAGTCACTCTCCTGCATCACATAATCCACTTCCTTCACGATGGGGTCAAGGTTGGCCTCTACGGTCAGGTCGTAATAATGATAGTCGGATTCCAGATTATTATCACCAGGGAAGGTTGCCGTGATCCGAGTGGTTCCAACACCGATCAGGGTGACTTCGCCAGTGGTCTCGTCAACAGTTGCCACATTGGTATTCGAAGAAGAGTAGACGACAGCCAGCCCTTCAGGATTCGTCATCAGCACAGGCGGTTCGAAGTCCTCGCCAAGCGTCGCTGTCACGATTCCCTTCTCAAATGCCACCCAAGCCCGGCCCTTGCTAACCGTGAGGGTGAAACTTGCCGTCTTAGCCAGATAGTCGTCATTGCCAGCGAATGTGGCTGAAATAACAGCACTACCCGTACCTATTATAATAATGGCACCGCTATTGGCATCGACCGTAGCGACACGCTCGTCATTGCTACTCCAGGTGACAGGTAGTTGCTGGGGATTATTCAACTCTGGAGCCACTACTTCATCGCCATAGACGGCAGACACTGTAGCAGAGGCGAAACTGAGTTCCACGGCGACCGCATCGGCCTTGCCGACACTGAGCGTGTATTTCGCAGATGCCTCATTGTAATTGCTGTTTCCTGCAAATGACGCCGTGATCTCAGTCGTTCCGACAGACACCAGGGTTACGACTCCAGAATTAGCATCGACTGTTGCCACGTCCATATTCGACGATGAATAACTGACCGTCAGTCCAGAAGGATCCGTGGTCAATGTAGGAGGCGTGAAAGCATCCTTCAATTTAGCCGAGGCAGACGAGGCGGAGAAGGTTAGTGTTGGCGTAGCCTTGCTAATAGTGAATCCTTGGGTGACTGTAGCAGGCAGTTTGTAATTGCTGTTACTCAAGGCTGTAGCCGTAGCCGTATAGTCGCCAGCATTGGTCTGAGCACCCTCCACCGTAACTGTGCAGGCATCACCACTAACCAGATTCGACACCGTGGCCGTCGGCACGTGCTCCTGACCGTCGTAAGTGAACGACGTGCTGCTCCAACTCAGGGTTGCCTCCTTCGCAGTAATGTCAGCCGTAGTTGATGACTGACTCTTAGATGCATCCAACTCATAGTTGTTCGCATTTGTGCCGCCCAGCGTGAGGCCGCTGATGGTGACGGTCTTGCCAGTTCCGACATTGGCATCGGCGAAGGCTCCCGTAGCGGAGGCAGTCACCACGTCGTTGCCCACAAGGCCCGTAACGGTTCCGCCGCTCAAGGTGGCACTCGTCGTACCGTCGTAGGTCTTATTGCTTGCTGTGAAACCGCTGACAGTCACTGCCTTAGCGTTGACAGTCAGTGTATATGAAACAGAACCAGGCTTGATCCAATCGTTTCCTTCAAAAGCAGCACTGACAGTGGTAGAACCTACCCCCACAACTGTAACGGCTCCGGAAGACTCATCGACAGTGGCAACGCCTGTGTCAGAAGAAGAGTAGGAAAAAGACTCACCTGTCAACTGTCCCTGTTCCAATCTTGGTACCGTAACAGAAGCGTCGCCATAAGTGGCTGTGGCTGTCGAGGAACTGAACATCACACCCATATCTGTTAGTTCAGCACGACCGTCAGTCAACTCTAACGTGTAGGAAGCAGAACAAGGATTAAATCCGTCACCACCGGGGAAGGAGGCCGTGATAATAGTAGACCCCACGCCCACAGCCACAACACCACCATTTGCATCGATGGTGGCCACCGATTCGTTAGAAGAAGTAAATGAAATGTTGCTCAACTGCTGCCCATTGTACAACAGGGGAAAGTTGAATTTGCCTTCATAGAAATTGGCACTATAGGATTCCGTTTTTATAGGCATCCCGTCTGCACTTCTCTCAGTATAGAAATAGAAGTAATCAGAGGCATCCTTGCCCTGAGCCCGTGCCCCTTGGGGAAGAAGCACGGCCAGAGTCAACAGGAATACGATAAGGTTTGGTTGATTAATTAGTTTTTTCATTTGATGGTCTGGTTTGGATTCTCCTTAGCCTTGCAAGTTATCAAACTTCTGAAGCAGGGCATTCAGGCGCTCCACACTGGCGGGATCCTGATCAGCCTTGGTGATCAGTTCCAGGTTGTGGCGGATGTCGGCCATCTTGTCGAACAGGAGCAGTGCCTGCTCATAGCCCTTACCGATGTTCTCGAAGTTCTTCGACAGAGAGTTATAGTCCTCGAGCAGACGCTGCTGCTCATCCACACGACGCTGATAGTCAGCCAGCAACTGCTGTCCTTCCTCTGACTGCTGACGGGCAGCCTTCACTTGCAGGAAAAGTGCCACTGCGAGCACTATTACCAACACCAACAGAATAATATCAAGAATACTCATAGTCTTTATCCTTTCTTTTGTTCAACCTTCATAAACTTCGTAAAGCCGGTCATAGCCAGCACCTTGTAGATCTCAGGACTGACGTTGGTCATCTTGAACTGACCGCGCAACTGCATTACCGTACGCATCGTCTTCTGGATGATACGGAGACCAGAACTGGCCATATACGTCAGATCCGTACAGTCCATCTCCAGATCCACGCCGCCATCCTTGAGGGCGGGCTGGATGTCCTGTTCAAACTGGTTTGCATTCATCGTGTCGATACGACTGCCTGTCTTAATGATGGTCTTGCCACCTTCTTTCAAAATCTGTGTCATAATTCTTTTTTTTTATTTAATGTTAATACTCAATTTCTCTATCACTCAATTCCCTTGGTCATCGTCAGCAGGTTCTTGCCTTCCAAGCGCTGATAGGTGACTTGGTTCATAATGTTCTTGACGATGAAGATGCCCATTCCGCCTATCTCGCGCTCCGCAGGATTCACGTTCGGGTCGGCTTCCTCCCTCATCGTAGGATCGAACTCCCGGCCCTGGTCGCTCAATACGAAGGTCAGTTCCTTGCCGTCGCTCTTGGCAAGCAGTTCGATTTCGGCGTCAGCCCCTTCAGGATAAGCATAGAAGATGACGTTTGACACCATCTCCTCCATAACCAGATTGAGATTCATCTGCAACTCCATACTGAGCCCCAGTTCCTCCCCGATTTCCTCAATGAACTGGTTCACGCGTTCCAGTTCACTGATCTGATTTTTAATACGAAGTTCCTTTCTCATATCGAATACTGTTTTTAGTTATTTCTAATGACTTTCACACAAAGCATCGTCAGGTCGTCGTTGGGTTCAGCCCCGTCACGGTGCTTCTCCACCTCCGTCCTCAGCATTTCTATCGTCTGCCGGGAACTCTCAAACGACGTGGTTTCCAGTATCTCCAGCAGCCGTTCGTCGGTGAACTGCTCCTGCTGACGATTCTCTGCCTCATTCAGACCATCCGTATAAATGAATAGCGGCTGATTGCTAATATCCTCTATCTCCTCACCCTCATATTCCAGCCCCGGCCAAAGACCGATAGGTGCGTTTGGAATCATCTCTAAGAATTCAGATGTGCCTGGCCCCAACAGTACCGGCGGGTTATGACCGGCATTGCAGAAGCCGAGGTGGCCTGTGTGAAGATCGGCCACGCCTATGAACATCGTCACGAACATACTCGACTCGTTATCTTCCGACAGCGTGGCATTCAACCGTGTGGCAATCTCAGCCGGCGAGAGTTGCTGCTGGGCCAGTACATGGAACATATTCCGAGCCATCGCCATAAACAGTGAGGCAGGTACGCCCTTGCCGCTGACATCGCCCAGGCAGAAATAGAGTCTATCACCCAGAATCAGATAGTCGTAGAGGTCGCCACCCACCTCTTTGGCTGGTGTCATCGAGGCATACAGATCCACATCCTCACGCTCGGGGAAGGTATGAGGCACCATCCCCATCTGGATGTTTCGGGCGATACGCAGGTCGCTCTCAATACGCTCCTTGGCCGTCGTGGTCTCTTCCAGTTGATCGTAGGCCGTCAGCAATTGGCTGTGCGTCTCCTCCAGTTTGGCGTGGGCTGACTTTAAGCGTTTGGAGGCGCGGTAGCGGAAATAGATAAAGATGACGAGGGCCAGGACAATAATGGAAGCAATGGCAATGATGCTGCGCATCTGCTGGCGGGCCTGTTTCATTCGAAGTTCATCAAGATCAAAACGAGCATTCATCTCTGCCAGTTGATGCTTTGTTTCAAGAACATTAATAGAATCGCGAATTAGATACATCTCACGGTACAGAACTGCAGCTTCATCATACCGTCCGATATCCATCATTATCTCTGCACGTTGCTGTTTAGCGCGAATCAAGGCTGCCTTGTCTTCAACATTTTCAAACAACTGTATCAACTCGCTATTGTAACTTATAGCCTTAGAAAAGTCTTTTTCTTGCTGACGTAAACGAGCCATATAAAAAAGCCATGACCGATAAGTATCGTCATCCTCTGTAAAAATGCTTTTACGTGCCTCATCAAGCATTTCCCCCGCTCGTTTTATATTGCCTTGCCCCAAGGCCACCTGTGCACATCCAATATAATAGTAAGCCCACATTTGAATAGTCCCAGGGTGATCCACAGGAATCTTCCAATCTTTTATCAGTCCATTGATGCCTTTTTTCCACTGTACAGTCAGGCGCTCCAACTTCTGGTAATCTTTCATTCTCTCAAGGACATCACATAAAGAGGAAAACATTCCTGGCAACTCTAACGACACCGGATGAAGCGTCATCAACAGATCAATAGCTTTTTGATAGACTACAGAAGCCTCATCTAGATTATTCATATTCAAATAGGCATTTCCCATGGCCGAATAAGCCAATCCCTGCCCACTGATATCATTCCGTTCCTTCGCATCCTTATACATCGCCTCAGCCTCTTTCAGACCTGTCGTCACAGAATCAGAGTAAACATAGGTATTTGCAAAATAACTCCAAACCCTATAATATGTTTCCCATATCTTATTCCTTTTGAGGAAATCAAGGTCAGATCGAGTGTAATGGTAGATTGAATCATTCTGGTCATTGTTATAGAAAAGCAATGTACGCATCATAATAGCATCGCCTGTCTCCTTTGCATTGCCCTGACGACGGGCTTCATCAAGATAGTCATTCAGGTATTTCCACTGTGTATCATAGTCGTCTGTCTCCAGACTCAGTTCGCATAAAGTGGACAATGCATCCAGGCGTTTCTTCCCTGTCAGACTTGGCAACAACTTCTTAATCTCCTCGACTTCTGAGCCGTAGAGACATATCGAAAGACACAGCAGTATGACAGCCGCAACAGCACGGTTTAAGTTCATAAGCCGAATGATTAATCAGTCCACGCGGCAAATTTACTAACAATTTTTGAGAATGCCAATGTTTTCGGGGAAAAAATAGCAAAACAGGGCAAAAAAAGATGGACTTCGCAGCCGAAGTCCATCTTATCTGATATAAAAAGATATCTTACTGAGCGAGTTTGCCGTCAGAACCAAGTACTTCCTTAATCTTGTGGATGTACATCTTCTTCATGTTCTCACGGGCGGGCTTCAGATACTGGCGAGGATCGAAGTGATCGGGATGCTCAGCCAGATACTGACGGATAGCAGCAGTCATAGCCAGACGAGAGTCTGAGTCGATGTTGATCTTGCAGACAGCGCTCTGAGAAGCCTTGCGGAGTTGCTCCTCGGGGATACCTACTGCATCGGGCAGGTTGCCACCGAACTTGTTGATGGTGTCGACCTCGTCCTGGGGAACTGAAGAAGAACCGTGGAGCACGATGGGGAATCCGGGGAGTTTCTTCTCGATCTCAGCCAGCACGTCGAATGCGAGTGGCGGGGGAACGAGTTTGCCAGTCTTCGGGTCGCGTGTACACTGCTCGGGCTTGAATTTGTAAGCGCCGTGAGAAGTACCGATAGAGATAGCCAGAGAGTCGCAGCCTGTACGGGTAGCGAAGTCGATGACCTCCTCGGGCTTGGTGTAGTGAGACTCCTCAGCCTGCACCTCATCCTCAACGCCTGCGAGCACACCGAGTTCGCACTCAACAGTCACGTCGTACTTGTGAGCATACTCTACCACCTGGCGAGAGATGCGGATGTTCTCCTCGTAGGGCAGTGAAGAACCGTCGTACATTACAGAAGAGAAGCCCATGTCGATACAATCCTTGCAGAGTTCGAAACTGTCACCGTGGTCGAGGTGCAGCACGATTTCAGGATGCTCGCAACCGAGTTCCTTGGCGTATGCCACAGCACCCTCAGCCATATAGCGGAGAATCGTAGCGTTGGCATAGTTACGGGCACCCTTAGACACCTGCATGATAACGGGTGACTTTGTCTCAACGGCAGCCTGAACGATGGCCTGCATCTGCTCCATTGTGTTGAAGTTGAAAGCGGGGATAGCATAGCCACCGGCTACTGCTCTCTTGAACATCTCGCGGGTATTCACGAGACCTAAATCCTTGTAGTTTACCATAATTGTAATATTTAAATAAGAAACATTTTCTAAATCGACTGCAAAGGTACGAAAAAATGAAAGAATGAAAGAATGAAAGAATGAAAAGTTTCCTCCACTTTGGGCATTTTTTTATATTTATTTGCAGAATAGCGGCACAATGCGGCTAATTTGCAAAACCCGCATTTCATTTCTCACACCAGCGTATGCTGGTCGAGATATTTCTGTACTTCGTCCTTGTAATTGTCAGAGACAGGGATGAAGACGTCGCCGAAGACGATTCGGAAGCGGTCGATGGCACGCACCTCCGGCATCCTGACGATATAGGAACGGTGGGTGCGCAGGAACTCCGGCCGCGGCAGATAGTCCTCCAGTTTCTTCATCGACATCAGCGACATAATCTTCTCACCATTGCGCAGATGGATGCGCACATAGTCCTTCAGGCCTTCAATGTACAGGATCTCATCGAGGCTGACCCGATACAGTTTATAGTCGCTCTTCACGAACATAAAGCGATCCTGGCGGTACGTCTCCTGCTTCTGGGCAATGCTGAACCACTCCAGCGCCTTGTCGGTGGAACGCAGGAAGTCCTCGTAGGAGATGGGCTTCAGCAGATAGTCGAGTGCATTCACCTTATAGCCCTCGATGGCATACTGGGGGAAGGCCGTGGTGAAGATGACCTTGGTGTCCTTGGGCAGGATCTTGGCAAACTCGATGCCGCTCAGTTCCGGCATCTGAATGTCGAGGAACAGCAGTTGCACGGGATTGTCCCGCAAGTCCTTCATCGCCAGGATGGCACTGTTATAACTGCCCTTGAGATCCAGATAGGGGGTCTTGGCTGCATAACTCTCCAGGAGACTGGCTGCCAGAGGCTCGTCGTCGATAATGGCACAAGTGATGGTCATACGCTTTAAACTTTAATGGTGATACGGGATTGATAGGTCTTGCCATCGTCGGAGACACCCTTTTCCCAGGTGTAGCGATGGGGATAGGCCAGGTCGAGGCGGCGCTGCACCTGACTCAGTCCGATGCCGTGGCCGCTACGGTCCTGCTGCGTCTTGGGATGATTGGAGTTCCGGATGTCGCAGATGACCTGGTCACGGATGTCGTGATCGCCCAGCCGCTCTATCGACGTGCTGATGCTGATATGTACGAAACTCGGTTCCGTAGGGCTGATACCGTGCTTGAAGGCATTCTCCACAAGCGACACGAACATCAGGGGGGCTATCTTCACCTCGCCATTGGCCACATCTTTCTTAAACACCACATCGACATTCTGCGGCAGACGGATCTTCATCAGGCTGACATAGTTCTCAAGGAACTGGATCTCGTTGCTGAGCGTCACCGTATCCTCCTGATTGTCATACAGCATGTGGCGCAGCATCTTCGACAGTTGCTGGATGGCATCCTGTGCCCTCACTGTGTCGAAGGCCGTCAGGGCATAGATGTTGTTCAGCGTGTTCAGCAGGAAGTGAGGGTTAATCTGCGAGCGCAGGTTTTTCAACTCCGCTTCAGCCCGTGCAGCCTCCGCCTCCAGTCGAGCCTCTTCGGAGTGGTGCAGACGGGTGGCCAGGGCGATGGCTGTAGCCACGGCTGCCGCCACGGCGAGATTGAACATATCGCGAATAATCAGCACCAACGACTCCAGCACCGTCAGTTCGTGATGATTGTGCAGAGGGGTGTCAAACAGATTGTGCGCAAGAGTCAGCCAGTAGTGGGTCAGCACGCCCAGCCAGAACACCATCAGGACGTTGACCACCCAGTAGGTCTGGCGCGGACGCTGGAAGAAGTGACGCGGCACCAACCACAGATAGTTAGTGTAGAACACTATCATCAGCAGCAGGGGCGACAGGCACAGCATCAGATACTTCGCGAACTGGAAGTCCTCGTCGTGACGCATGAATGTCAGCGGCGACAGGAACAACATCGCCCAGATGGCCACGTGGAGAAGCAGTATGACGCGCTTATTCATGTCGAATGGCTTCGATAGGATCCATATTCGCTGCCTTCTGGGCTGGGATATAGCCGAAGAGCACGCCAATGAAGACACAGACGAGGAACGACACGTAGATACTCCATGCCGGTACACTCGACGGCATGCCGAATGAGGGCAGGAAGGCACTGGCGCCACAGCCCACAAATATGCCCAACAAGCCACCCGTCACCGATATCAGCACCGACTCGATGAGGAATTGCAGCGAGATGACGGGTCCCGTGGCACCGACAGCCATACGCAGGCCGATCTCCTTGGTGCGCTCCGTCACGGAGACGAGCATAATGTTCATAATGCCGATACCTGCCACGAGCAGCGAGAAGGCGGCAGCCACCACGAGGATCAGCGTCACCGTGTCCATCGTGCTCGACATCGTCTCCATCATCTCCGCCTGGGAGCGGATGGTGAAGTCGTCGTCGGCATCCTCCTTCAGTTTATGATTGTTGCGCAGCATCTGGGTCAGTTCCTCGATGGCCGCGTCGGAGAGTTCCTCCGTGACTGCCGAACAGACGATGCTTGAGAACCAAGTCTGGGCGGCAATACGCTTCATCACCGTGGTGTAGGGGGCAATCATCACGTTGTCCTGGTCCATACCCCACGAGTTGTAGCCTTTCGACTTGAGCACGCCGATGATAGTAACGGGGATGGACTTGAAGCGGATGGTCTTGCCGATGGGGTCGACACCCTCGCCGAAGAGTTCCTTGACGATGGTCGCTCCCACCACCACCTTCTTGGCGGCCTTCTTGATGTCTTCCTCCGTGAAGCACTCACCCTCCTCTATGGTCCACTGCTTGATGTCGAGATAGTCAGGCGACTCACCATATATCGTGGTGTTTGTATTGTTGTTACCATAGATCACCTGGCCGCTGGAAGTGACCTCCGGCGACACCTTCGTGACGAATTTCTTCTCACGCAGGATGCGCTCATAGTCGGCCATCTTCAGGGTCTGCATCGCCGACGGGTCCTGACGGACGCCGCCTCGCATATCGGCACCCGGACGGATGGTCAGCAAGTTGGTTCCCATCGTGGAGAGTTCGGCACGGATGCTCTCCTTCGAGCCCTGTCCGATAGCCATCATAATGATGACGGCTGCCACACCGATGATGATACCCAGCATCGAGAGGAAGGAGCGCATCTTATTGTTGCCGACGGCCTTTATACTTACCTTGAATAGATTCAGTATGTTCATATCAATCGTCGTTTGGAGCCGGCAACTGGGCGAGTGCCTCGGCAGCCGACTTGATGTTCGTATTAATCGTATCCTCGCGGATCTTGCCGTCGCGCAGGTTGATGTTGCGACTCGAATACTCGGCAATCTCCGGATTGTGGGTCACGAAGATGATCGTGTGCCCTTGCTTATAGAGTTCCTGGAAAAGCACGAGCATCTCAAAAGAGGTACGCGTGTCGAGGTTACCCGTAGCCTCATCGGCCAGCAGCACGGCAGGATCGTTCACCAAGGCACGGGCGATGGCCACACGCTGCATCTGTCCACCCGACATCTGGTTCGACTTGTGGTACAGACGGTCGCCGAGACCCACGGCCTTAAGGGCATTGATGGCTTTCTCCTTGCGCTCGGCGGCCGACACCTCCGAGTTGTACATCAGCGGCAGTTCCACATTCTCCACAGCCGTGGTCTTCGCCAGCAGGTTGTAGTTCTGGAACACGAAGCCGATCTTGCGGTTACGCAGATGGGCGCGCTGTGTCTTCGACATCGTGCGGACGCTGATGCCGTCGAGGAAGTACTCTCCGCTCGTCGGCGTATCGAGACAGCCAAGTTGGTTCAGCAGCGTCGACTTGCCTGAGCCTGATGTGCCCTGGATGGTGACGAACTCGCCCTCGTAGATCTTGAACGAGACACCCCTGAGGGCCTTCACCGTCTCCGAACCCACCTGGAAGTAGCGCTTCACATTCTGCAGTTCTATGACAACTTTCTTATCGTCCATTATTTCTTCTGCTGTTGGTTGTTCTTGTTATTGTTGCCTCTCGGACGTGGCATGAACGGGTTCTGGGCCTGCTCGCCCTGCTGATTCTCCATACCTCCGCCGCTCATACTGAAGTCGGTCAGCACGTCGGTGCCGGCACCGATGCCGCTCAGGATTTCCGTCAGCACGCCGTTGGTTGTGCCGATCTCTACCTTGTGGGCCTTGAACACATTGCCTTCCTTCGTCCAGACCTTATGGTCACCCTCCGTGTCCTCAATGGTCTGGTCCTTCGACAGGAGCATCTCGTTGGGCGTGAAGCGGAGGGCCTTCGACGGCACGGCCAGTACATTGTTCTTCTCCAGCGTGTAGATGGTCACGTTGGCCGTCAGTCCCGGCTTCAGTTTCAGGTCGGCATTGGGGGCGGAGATCACCACCTCGTAGGTCACCACATTGCTCTCCGTGGTAGCCTGCTGGCGCACTTGCGTCACACGGCCCTCGAAAGAGTCATCGGGGAAGGCATCCACCGTGAAACTAACGCGCTGGCCTTCCACCACGCCGCCGATGTCAGCCTCGTCGATGTCGGCAATGACCCGCATATCCGTCAGGTCCTGGGCGATGACGAAGAGTTCAGGTGTGTTGAATGAAGAGGCTACGGTCTGTCCTTCCTCCACCGACTTCGACAGCACCACGCCGTCGATGGGCGAGGTAATCGTGGCATAGCCGAGATTGGTCTGGGCGCGCTGCACGCTCTCCTTCGACGAGGCCACCTGCTGCTGGGCCTGCTGATACTGCAAACGGGCATTCTCGTACTCGTCGGCACTCACAAGTCCCTTCTCGTAGAGCGTCTTATACCTATTGTAATTGCTCAACTGATAGTTCAGCGAACTCTGTGCACTCGCAAGGTTGGCCTTCTGGGCGTTCAGTTCACTGATCAGGTTCGTGCGGTCCAGTTCGGCGATGACCTGCCCCTTCTTCACCACTGAGTTGTAGTCCACATACAGGTGGCTGACGATACCTGACACCTGCGTACCCACCGTCACGGAGGTCACCGGTTCGATGGTGCCCGTGGCCGTAATACTGGTCTGGATGTTCGTGTTCTCCACCTTGGCAGTGGTAAACGTCACCTTCTCTTCCTTCTTGCCACCCGACAGCAGCCAGACGGCAATGGCAATCACGGCAACCACAGCCGCGATGATGCCCCACATCTTCTTATTCTTCATATCTTCTATTCCTTATTTTATGATTCCATTACGATAAAACTCCAGCATCTGCTTGTTGTAGATGGTCTGGTACTTCGACTGCAACAGGTTCTGCTGAGCCGACAGCAGGTTGTTCTTGCCCGTCATCAACTCCACGATGTTCTTCAGACCCAGACGGAACTGCTCAGACAACAGTTCATAACTCTGCTGCGCACTCTCCACGCTGGCCGAGGCAGCACGATACTTCTCCTGATTGTTCAGCGCATTCAGCCAGAACGACTGGATATTGGTGTAGAGCGTCTTCTGCTGGTCCTGCAGGTCCAGTTGCGACTGCAACTGCTGGATCTTCGCCTTGTTGACGGCTGTCTTCGTAGAGCGTCCGTCGAAGATGGGCACTGACACACCCACGCCGACCTGCGACGCCACGTTGGTCTTCATCTGACTGCCCCAGCCATTGCTGCTCAGCGAGTTGGTAGAGGTCGATACGCCACCCGTCAGACTGACGTTCGGCAGCCAGCCTGCCTTGGCGATGCTCACGCTGACGTCACTGCTCTTCACAGCCAGCCGCAGACGCTCCAGTTCGGGACGTGTCAGCACAGCCTCCTCATAGACACTCTGTAGCGAAGGGATCTCCGACAGGATGCGCTCATCGCTGATTTCAGGGATGGCCACGTCGAAAGCGGCCTCGTCCGTAATCTCCAGCAACTGCTTCATCTGCAGTTTGTAGTTAAGCAACTGGCTGCGGGCCTCCACGATGGCGTACTCGTCATTGGCACGCTGGGCCGTCAACTGGGCCAGGTCGGCCTTCGACATCTTACCCACGCTGACCATCTCCTGTCCGCGCTCTTCGTTCTTCTTGCTCGTCTCCAGTGTCTGCTCGCTCACCTTCACGCTCTCATCCAGATAGAGTATCTGCGCATAAATCTGCGCGATACGCTCCTGGATGTCGTTGGCCGTGGCCTGGGCTGAGAGTTCAGCCTCCTGCTCTGCCAACTGGTCGAGTTTGACGGTGTTGGTGTTGCGGTTGCCGTTCCATACGGTCCACTGCGCATTGATGCCGTAGTTGCCGTTGTAGTAGGTCTTGTCCACCTTCGTATTCACCGTTCCGTTGGTGACGGTGGAGATGCCCGCATCCTTCCACGGCTGGTAGCCGATGCTCTGATTGGTCGATGCACTCAGTGTGGGCAGCAGTGCCGCCTTCGCACCCTTCAAGTCTTCCGTTGCACTCTGTTTCTGCAACTGCGATTTCTTCAGCGTGATGTTGTTTGCCAGCGCATAGTCGATGCAGTCCTGCAGCGTCCATTGCTTCTGGGCGGAGCCTGAGACGGCCGCCATCAGCATCACACCTATTAATAATATTCCTTTCCTCATAATTTCAATATTTCTCGGTGCAAAGGTACGCACTTTTCCCCAAACCGCGAAATATAATATACAAGAATTGGCAGTTAGTAGATTTTAACCGCCAATTCTTCGACAAAATTCCAAAATGTTAAATCCGTTAACGAAACTCAGGCCTGACGACTCACATCACGGCTATGCACCACGAGGCCAAAGCCGAAGAGGCCGACGAGGATATAGCCAACGAGGGGGATGGTGAAGGGGATGACGAGGTTCGTGGCATCGGCAATAGCACCGACGAGCAGGAAGCCGCAGCCACCCACGGGAGTCATCATCAGGATCGACGAGGCCGTCTTCGTCAGGCTGCCCAGGTCGCGCAGAGCCAGCGAGAAGATAGTGGGGAACATAATAGCCTCACAGAGATAAATGCCCAACAGGCCGACGAGCGAGGCACGACCCAAGTCCATCAACACGAGCATCGTACAGGCCACGCTGCCGATGGCGCAGTAAAGCAGCATCCACTCGGCAGGAATCTTACGCATCAGCAGACTGCCGCCGAAACGACCTACCATAAAGAAGGCCAGCGCACCCGTCAGCACCATCGAGGCTGTACGGTCGTCCATCCAGCCTTGCCCCGTGACAAAGTTGATGAAGTAACTGTTGATGGAAATCTCCGACACCTCGTATGCCAACAGGGCAATCAGTCCGTAGCAGAAAAACTTGTGCTTCCACACCTTCTTCAGCGGCTCGCGGCCATACTTTGCCTTGGCTGCCAGTTCGTCGTCGTGCTCAATCTCCGGCAGACGCACCTTGGCGAAGACAAAGGCGATGACCAGTACCACCGTGCCGAGGATGACGTAGGGCACAGCCACGTTCGAGTCAGCATCGCTGAACAGGAACTGTCCGACGGCGAAGGTGGCGAACAGACAGCCCATGCCGTTGAACGACTGCGAGAGATTCAGTCGGCTCGAAGCCGTCTCCCTGGCACCCAACTCCGTCACGTAGGGATTGGCCGCCGTCTCGAGGAACGTCAGGCCGCAACCGATGATGAACAGGGCGAAGAGGAAGGCATAGAGCGTGGCCGCCTCAGCAGCAGGCACGAAGAGGAAGGCGCCCAGCCCGAAGAGGATCAGGCCGAACACCACGCCGCGCCGATAACCGAAGCGGTTGATAAAAAGACCGGCGGGGATGGCCATCAGGAAGTAGCCCATATAGGTGGTCACCTGGATGAGCGACGACTCGGTGATGGAGATGTCGAGCGTGTTCTGGAAATGTTTGTTGAGCACGTCGAGAATGGCACGGGCGAATCCCCAGAGGAAAAAGAGCGTGGTTATCAGTATGAACGGCACCAGATAGTTGGTGCCGTTCTGACGGAAGAGTCCGTTTTGACTGTCCTTCATTTATTTCTTCTCTTCGGGTTCAATCATTTTCCAGATACCTGCAGCACAGGCAGCACCTACGAACGGACCTACGATGAAGATCCAGAGGTTAGTCAGTGCGGTACCTCCCTGGAAGATGGCGGGTGCAATCGAGCGGGCGGGATTCACCGAAGTGCCGGTATAGCGGATGCAGACGAGGTGAACCAGGATCAGGCTCAGACCGATGGCCAGGCCAGCGAAGTTATTGGTGGCACCGTTGGTCTTGGCTGTAGCACCAAGCACGACGAGCACGAAGACACAGGTGAAGATCACCTCAGCCAGCACGCCACCGAGCACAGACACGTTGGCCTGCAGGTCGTTGGCACCCGTACCGTCGAGTCCGGGCACGTTCTCAGTGAGGATATACAGCAGGATGCTGCCAATGAAGGCACCGATTACCTGGAAGAGCATATACATACCACAGTCCTTGGCATTGATGCGGCCCGTGAGGAAGCAACCCAGCGTGATGGCCGGATTGATGTGGCAACCGGAGATACCGCCGATGGTGTAGGCCATAGCGACGACAGCCAGACCGAAGGCAAAGGCCGTTCCCACGACTGCGGGGATATTGTTGACAGGGTCACAACCCAGACTTACTGCGACGCCGCAGCCCATCAGTACGAGCACCATCGTGCCCACCATTTCTGCTAAATACTTTTTCATACCTTTCTTGTTTTAATGATTAATGTTAATTATTCAATTTTCAATATTCCTCGTACCTGAAGTAGTCGAAGTCGGCAAAGGTAGCCCCGTCAGAGCCTTTCTGATAGGCATACATACCGAGCACCACACCCGTGAAGCCGCCGACCACCTCCGTGCTGACCAGCGGACAACTCAGTTTATAATAAGGTGTGTACTTTTGGCCGTCGAGTGAGTACTCAAAGTCGTAGGTCTCGCCGTCGCTCTTGATGCGCAGCCACACCTCAAAGCCATCGATCTCGTCAGCGGCCAACACCGTCTCGATGCTCTTCAGACTGGCCTTCACGGCAATGCACATCCGCGCCTTCCGGGCCTGCAGGCAGAAGTCCACGTGACCGTCGTTGATCTGGTAGACACTCAGGCCGGCCTGATCATCGGTGGCACTCTCGCTGAAGTTCAGATGTGTCTCAACCAACACCTTAGCACTCTCCTGACGACGGCCGATAAATGTCGGACGCTCATTCTTGGTCAGCGAACTGTTCGAAGCACGCAGCCGCAGCAAGCCGTGCTCCATCTTATAATTGGCGGAGTCGGGATTCTGGATGTAGACCCACTCCGGGCCGAAAGGTTTCGTGAAGTCGTAATAACTGGTCTTCTTGGCCACGGGCACCTGGGGCAGCGTCTTCACCTGCATCAGCGTGTCCACGGGATTCCCGCCGTTCACCACGGGCCACTGTCCCTTGGGCCACTCCACGGGTGCCAGATAGGTCTCACGCCCTAAGTGGTGGTAACTGCCGCCGAAGTTGCGGTAGGCCAGGAAGACAATCCACCACGAGCCATCCTTTGCCTGGACGAAGTCGCCGTGACCCGTGCCCTGTATCTGCATCCCCTGTCCGGCCATCGAGCAGTTCGTCAGCAACGGGTTGGCGGGATTGGCCATATAAGGGCCGTCGATAGTCTTGCTGCGGGCAATGGTCAGCCGATGGGCCAGTTCCGTGCCGCCCTCGGAGATCAGCAAGTAGTACCAACCGTCCTTCTTATAGAGGTGCGGCCCCTCGGGATAGCGACCACCCGTGCCCTGCCAGAGGGCCTTACTGGGTGTCAGTTGCTTACCCGTCACAGGATCTATCTCACAGAGCATAATCGTGTTGTCGGGATTCGACACCATATAGCACTTGCCATTCTCAAACCAGAGCGAGGGGTCGATGCCCTGTTGCTCCAGCCAGAGAGGCTCACTCCAGGGACCTCGCGGATCCTTGGCCGTCACCATAAAATTGCCGCCATTGCCCACGTTAGTGGTAATCATATAGTAAGTGCCCTCGTGATAGCGGATGGTGGGGGCATAGATGCCCAACCACGACGAGGCGCCCTTCAGCGGCAATTGCGACTCGCGGTCGAGCACATTGCCGATCAGTTCCCAGTTCACCAAGTCCTTCGAATGGTAAATGGGCACGCCAGGGAAATACTGGAACGAGGAGTTCACCAGGTAGAAGTCATCGCCCACACGGCACACGCTGGGGTCGGGGTGATAGCCTGGAATCACGGGATTACGCAACTGTGCCCACGAGCCTGTCGCAAGCAGCATCAATGCTATGGATAGCAGCAGTTTTTTCATATTTATCCGTTTTGTGGGGACAAAGTTACAAAAAAAACAACAGATTACACAGATTTTCACAGAAAAATTCTGTGAGAATCAAAAAATTCTTTGATTATCTGTGAAATCTGTGGCCAGAAATTTGTAACTTTGCCCCCACAATGGAACAACAGAATCAATACATCAAGCAGTTCCCCGAACTGATGAAGGGGAAGAAGATACTCTACGTCCACGGCTTCGGATCCAGTGGACAGTCGGGAACCGTGAGCCGCATCCGGGAGGTGCTGCCCAATACCGTCGTCGTCGCGCCAGACCTGCCCATCCATCCGCAGGAGGCCATCGACTTATTGAGAAAGGTATGCACAGAGGAACAGCCCGACCTCATCATCGGCACCTCGATGGGTGGTATGTATGCGGAAATGCTCTACGGCTACGACCGCATCCTCGTGAACCCCGCCTTGCAGATGGGTGACACGATGAAGGAACACGGGATGATAGGTGCACAGCACTTCTCGAATCCCCGTCAGGACGGTGTGCAGGACTTTATCGTGACGAAGGCGCTGGTGAAGGAGTATAAGGAGATGACGGAACAGTGCTTCACGGGTGTCACTCCAGAGGAACGGGGGCGCGTCTGGGGCCTCTTCGGCGACGAGGATACGACGGTGAATACCTACGACCTTTTCCGCAGCCAGTATTCCAGGGCCATCCGTTTCCACGGCGAGCACCGAATGAACGACAAGTCGTTTATGCACTCCGTGCTGCCCGTCATTCGCTGGATCGATGACCGTCAGGAGGGCCGCGAGCGTCCCATAATATATATAGGTACAGAGACACTCTCCGACATCTACGAAGCGCCAAGGAGTTCGGTGCAGAAGACGGTGCGCTGGCTGATAGAGCACTATCAGGTGTTCTTCGTGGCGGCGGCTCCTGCCGATGCCGTGTACTATGCCGACGTGAACGAGTGGCTCTACGATTACATCAACGTGCCGGCTTGGGGGCATACCGTGTTCACCGTGCGCCGCGACCTGCTCTATGGCGATTACTTCATCGGCATGGAGGACAGTTGGGCTGGTATGGCCACCCACATCCAGTTCGGCTCTGACACCTTCAAGACCTGGGATGACATCGCCGAATACTTCTCCCGCTTGGGAGGGCAATGAAATAAGGAGCGGGAATTCCCCGCTCCTTATTTCATCATTCTTTCACAATCTCACCGTCGAAGAGGCGGATGATGCGCTGGGCGAAGCCGGCATCATGCTCGGAGTGGGTCACCATGACGATGGTGGTGCCCTCGCGGTTCAGTTCCGTCAGAAGACTCATCACCTCGGCACCGTTCTTGGAGTCGAGGTTACCCGTCGGCTCGTCGGCGAGAATCATCTTGGGATTGAAGATGACGGCACGGGCGATGGCCACACGTTGCTGCTGACCGCCGGAGAGTTGATGGGGGAAGTGACCAGCCCGGTGGGAGATGTTCATCCGCGCCATAATGTCCTTCACCCGCTGCTTGCGCTCTGCCTTGGGCACACCCATATAGGTCAGGGGCAGTTCGATGTTCTCGGCCACGTTCAACTCATCGATCAGGTTGAACGACTGGAACACGAAGCCTATCTCGCCCTTACGCACTTCCGTACGGTCCTTCTCTTTCAGGCTCGCCACCTCACGGTCGCCAATCCAATACTTGCCACTGGTGGGATTATCCAGCAGGCCGAGGATATTCAACAGCGTTGACTTCCCACAGCCCGAAGGGCCCATCACGGCAACAAACTCACCGTCGTTTACTTCGAACGACACATTGTTCAGCGCAATCGTCTCTACCTCTTCCGTACGGAACGACTTGCAAAGATTCTCTACTTTAATCATATTCTTTCTATTTAAGTGTTACTATTCTGTTTTCAAATAATCCACGGGATTCGAGTTCGCCACACGCCAGCAGTTGGCGACGACCACACCGATTATTACTAAGAGGAGCAGCAGAATGCAGCCGAGGAAATAGAGCGGATTCAGCGATACGCGCTCTGAAAAAGTCTGCAGCCACTCCTTGCTGATGAAGTAGGCGATGACGGCTCCGACAAGCAAGGCTGGCAGCGCCACCAATACGATGTCCCTGATGAACAGCCGCAACACATCGGAGAGCGTCGCCCCGTTCACCTTGCGGATGGCTATCTCTTTGCGGCGGCGGTTCACCTCGTCGATGACATAACCTATCAGTCCGATGAGCGAGATGATGAGGATCGTGATACCACAGATCAGCACACCCTTACGGAACGAGTCCTGCGCCCCGTACTGCTGCCAGACATAAAAACTGTAGGCCGTCACATCCACCTCGTGGTCGGGGAACAGTTGCTCCATCGCATCCTTCACCTTTGCCATCGCCTCAGGTGACATCTGGTGCAGTTTCACTAACTGATACATCGGTGCGTCGCTCGAATAGAAAAGCACGCTGGGACGTTCGTCGGTATAGGTAAGAGAGCCCAGACGGTGGTTCTTGTAGACGCCGCAGATAGTATGCGCCACTCCCCCATTCCCCTGGGCGTTGTTATGCGCCGTAATCTCGATGCGCCTGCCGATGACGCTACCCGTCCAGCCTGCGGCCTTGCGAATGCGCTCCACAAATCGCTCGTCGACCATGACCTCCCGCAGTGAGTCGCTATGCTCCGTAAAGCCGCGTCCCTCCACGATGGGGATATCCATCAAACGGAAATAGTCATCGGTCACGAAGTACTGGTCGGCTACGTTGAAGAGTTCCTTGTCGTTGCCCGGCTCGTAGATGTTATTACCACTATGCCCATGGATAGGCAGTTGGGAGCACGAGGACGCCATCGCCACCTCCGGCAGTTTCCGCAGTTCCACCTCCGCCTTCTTATGGGCGGCATTGTCGATGCCGTTGATGCCCACCACGGCCAGGTTCTCGTAGTCGTAGCCGGGATGATCGTTCACCATCATCGTGTACTGCCGATGAACCACCATCAGCAGACACAGCAACAGTCCCACCGCCACGAACTCGAAGGCCAGCAGCCCCAACTTCCAACGGTGCTTGGCATCGCTGACACCACGGAAGGCCGCCGTCACAGGAATCTTCGAGAAGAGCCATCCCGGCAGCACGCCACCTATTATTATAATGACCAGCAGGATGAAACCCAACAGCCACGAGCCGCGATTGAGCAACAGCACCTCGAGCGGTGCTGAGATCAAATCCTCCACTGTCCCCTTGCAGAGCCAGAGCACGAGCACTGCCAGACCGATGCCCAGCACAACGTGGACGATACTCTCCGTCAGGATGATGCCGTGGATATCCTTCGGACTCGCCCCATAGCACTTCCTGACGGCCATCTCGCGGAACCGCCCCACCATATTGCCAATCACAATCAGCAGATAGTTCATCACCGTCGAGAAGAGCAGCACGAAGGCCAACAGCGACAGAATCCAGCACATCCGCTGGACTATCTCTGTCCCGCTATAGGCCTCGGATATCTGTGTGAGACTGAAACCGAAGTCCACGCCTGCCTTCTTCGCCTGCTTAAACTCCTCGTGCATTGACATCATCTTCTTAATGTTCGGCTGCAGGTCGTCGGGCTTGATACCGGGCTGCAGACGGACATAGGTCGAGAAGCGGTCGGTACCCACCCATATCTGATCCCAGCCAAGCCGCTTGAAGGTATTCATCGACAGGATGACCTCCACTTTCTTGAACGATGAGTTATACGGAAAGTCCTCGAAGACGCCGCCTATGGTCAGGTAGTCATCTGTCTTACCCTTGTTTACCAAATGTTTGCCCACAACATTCCTGCCACCGATCTTCTCGGCGAACGAACGGCTGACGACACAGGTGCCTGGTTCGGAGAGGGCTTTCTTCAAGTCGCCCTGCACCACCCGGTTGCCAAACACATCGAAGAAACAGGAGTCTACCATCGGGATGGTCAGTTTCAGTTCCTTCTCACCCGACAGAAAATACATATCATAGATGACATCCGTGATTCTCGTCGCCGCCTCTATCTGCGGACATGTCTCCAGCAGACCTGTCGCGATGGCTCCCGAGGTAGCGGCATATTCATGGTACTCCCCGTTCCGCACTATACACTCATTTACCACATACGTCCGCTCATAATTCGGGAACCACGAGTCGTACGTCTGCTCAAACCATACCTCGGCAATCATCACCGAAGCCATCGCCATACCTGCCCCTAAGCAGAGTATCTTCACGATGTTGTGCCGTCCCCTCCGGGGGATGTTCAGCACCGCCATTTTCAAGTTCTGTAGTATCTTCATCTTTTCAATTATTACTCTATCTATTTACCATCAAATGCCGTGCCAAAATCGCAACTACCTGATAATCAATACTTATCATTTTACTCCTGTATTGTCATTTGTCCAATAATTAGACATTTGCCGTCTAATTATTGGACAATGCAAGCCAGATGAAAGTATTAACTGCAAGAAGGGGGTGGCCTCGCAGCCACCCCCGTTGATAAAGTTAATAAAATTGTTTAGTATTCTCCCGCTGGAGAAAATGCGTTATTCATAGCCGTCCAACCTTGACCGATACGCTTCCGCTAAAGTCATTAGGACATTTAAACTCTTCGTTATGTCATTTCCTCTGGTTAGGAAATACGGTGCAAAGATAGCGATATTTTGTTAGAGCACAAAGAAAATTATAAATTATTTTTTGATTATCCTTGTTAAAGATTGTTACCAATGTTAAATACTTTTATCTATTGAATATTATTCAGTTAATTTATTAACTTTGTAAGTTTTTATCTATATCAAAAATGCGCATTTTTAGCGTTTTCTATCGATAAGGACTAATTAGAGCGATGTATCTAACATCTCTAGCAAATCTAGCATGACTAGCCTATCTAACATCTCTAGCCTGACTAGCCGAACTAGTCTTCCTAGGATTATAGTTAGCCCAGGAATGCTAGATAGGCTAGAGATGCTAGTTCGGCTAGAGATGCTAGTTCGGCTAGAGATGCTAGTCAGGCTAGAAATGCTAGTCAATCAAAATCTCCCCTCAACCTTTTGATTTCCTTTTCCAGTTCCGCATTCTGCCGTTTAAGCACCTCCAGTTCCTGCTTTAGACTGGCGATTTCCTCTTTCTGGCTTGTGCGATAGCCCAGTCTGGCGGCGGTCATCCGCTCTCGGATGCCACCCTCCGTCACAAAATATGCCTCCAATTGTTTTTCATAAGTCGTCATCATCCTATCTACCATGTGACAGAGCGTCAAGGCGACATTAGCCATCTCTTCGTCGCTCCATTTTTCGAAGTAAGGCTGATAATCCTCCAATCGATTATGAGTACGGCAAAAAAGCAACATCCGCTCATATCGCTGATGGCCTTGTATCCAGACTTCCTGTCCTCTCGAGACCAGATAATCCTCATAATCCTTCTGCAGTTCCTGAATGCTCCCTCGGGCAGCATTCATCAACTTGATTTCCATTTCCATCGAGGTGACACCATCTGCTGAGCCCTCCACGATATTCTGCTTACCTGAGCGTGCTGCCTGCACCATCTGGTCGACAGTCCGGTCTCCTTTTCTGAGGAAACGCTTAGTGAAAAAGAATGTCATCTGATAGAGCACCACTGATTTCTGGTAGAAATAGAGCGTCTCCCACCGCGGCTGCCTACGTAGCACCTGTTTGACTGAATCTTGCTTGTTTTCCATAATCGATTTAATTTTAAAACTAAGCAAAGGTAAAGAGAATTGATGGGAAATAGATGATTATCGGCCTTGATTTAAGGAATCTTTGCACCAATTAACGCTTTTTAGGGAGAGGAAGGCGGCTTGAGATAGTTTTTTATTTGGATTAATAGCCGGGATAGCCTATCTAGCATTTCTAGCCTAACTAGCCGGACTAGCCTGACTAGAATACTAGAAATCCCAGGCAGGCTAGTCCGGCTATATAGGCTAGGTCGGCTATATAGGCTAGATAGGCTAGACCGGCTAGTAATACTAGATACTCTCGAAATCACCCATTATCTTTGATATGATTAATCGGATTCGCATTGCTCGCCAAATAACTCTGGATAAACACCGCGACGAAAGAGACCACCAGGCAGAATAGGCCCGCTATGGCGAAGATCCACCACGAGAGGCCGATGCGATAGGAGTAGCCAGAGAGCCAGTCGCTCATAAAATACCATACGATCGGCACGGCGATGACGAAGGCCACTACGACATATAATAAGAAGGTACGCACGAGGCTCACCCATATCTGCTTCGACGTCGAACCGAATACCTTCCTCACGGCAATCTCCTTTTGCCGCTGCTGAATGAAGTAGGTACTCATAGCGATGAGCCCCAGCAGCGAGATGAGAATAGCGATGACAGCAAAGAGCGTGATGATCGCCGACAGTTGCACCTCCTTCTCGTAGTACTTGGCGATCTTCTGCTCCACAAGCAATAAGTCTGGGTTGTAGTCGATGTGGAACCGCTCCTTGTAGAGCGCCTTGATGCGACTGAACACCTCGTCGGCATCGCCCTCATACTTCACGGCATACTGCCACGGTAAGAACGATTCGCCGCGATCGTGAATCCACAGTTCCACATTGCTGCGCCCGTCGGTGATGCTGCGCAGATGGATGGGCTTGATAATGCCCCGGATCTGCCTACGATACTCCCCTTTAGGGAAGTAGATGCTACGCACGGTGTCGGGCAGGCCGCAGTCCTCCAAGTAACTACGCGTGACAAAACTGCCCTCGGCACCAGGATACTCGCGCTCCACCTCCAGCCCGAACATCTTCATATAGTTCTCGTCGCCCTCAAGGATCCACGACGACACCTGCTTGTGGTTCATCTCGAAGGTATTGTTGTTCATATAGCCTGCTGGCGTGCCAGCCGTCTTGCTGACGAGTTTCACCCCGGGAATCTTCATCAGTTCCTTCACGAAGGCATCCACCGCCTCGCTGTCGGCCCCTCCTTCGTTGCTGCCGACGGCATTGTCGATTTCCATAATGTTCTCCGTCTCGAAACCCAAGGGTGCCGTGATGAGGTGGTTCGTCTGGAGCACCATCACGAGGGCACAGGCGATCATCACGATGGTGATCACGTTTTGCAAGATGATGAAGACCTTCGAGAATACCATCTTCGTCTGGCGGCGGAAGGTGCCTCGCACGATGTCGATAGGCTTGGCCCTCGACATCACCACGGCGGGCAGCACACCAGCCAGCACACCCACCACGAGCGTCAGTCCCGCCATCAGCAGCACGTCCTTCACCTCCAGCAGATGCGAGAGGTGCAGTTCCGTCTCCAACAGCATGTTGGCAACGGGCGCAGCATAGTAGGCCAGCAGGATAGCGATGCCCAGCGAGAACACGCAGAGCACGATACTCTCCATAATGAGCCGCAGCATAATGTCTGCCCGCTGCGAACCTAAGAGCCGTCTGACCGCCATCTCCTTGGAACGATAGGTAGACTGGGCCGTCGTCAGGTTGATGTAGTTGATCATCGCGAAGAGCAGGATCACCAGTCCTACGGCGAAGAGCAGGTTCACCAGTTTCTGGTCGCCTCGGTCAGAATGGCCGTTGCTGCTCTCGAACTTCGAGAAATAGAGGTCCGAGAGCGGTATCAGCCTCACCTCGGCATCCGACCCTTCCTGCTGGAACATCCAGAAGAAGGTCTTGAAGTAGTCGGTCATATCCTTCTCCTTCGTGGCGATGAAGTCCTCGACGCTGGCTGTCGGCTTCAGCACCAAATAGATGTCGGCCCCCGTGGCGTTACCCATGTGTTCCGCATAGAGATATGGGTTGAAATGTCGAGTCCGCTCATAGCGCAGGATGGCATCGAACTTATGCAGATGGACACCCTCCAACTGACGCACGATGCCCGTCACCTTCTGCTTCGAGCCGTCGACTGAAACAGAAATGCTCTTCCCCATCGGATCCTCATCGCCGAAGTAGAGACGGGCAAACTGTTCATCGAGCACTACATTGTCCTCTGAGTCGAGGGCATGCTCCGGGTCGCCCTCGATGAGTTGGTAGTCGAACACACGGAAGAAGGTGGAGTCGGCATAGAGCACATCCTTCTGTACCAATTCCTCATTAGGCATCTTCATCCCCTG
>FLNX01000812.1_pt1 | contig 25976 bp, 26 predicted proteins | sample 1140341 | NCBI WGS metagenome assembly FLNX01 (sample SAMEA3878208, study PRJEB12797) | bioreactor metagenome | biome: Moose rumen | place: Sweden | collected 2011-10 | reverse complement strand
GTGTATTATCAATAATTTGTATCTCGTTGTGAGACATAACAGATTTTAAAGATGAAGGATATGATATCTGTAGCACTTTGCACTTATAATGGCGCGAAATATATAGAACAACAATTGAGGTCTATTTTGGGTCAGACAAAGTCTGTAGATGAGATTATCGTAAGCGATGATAATTCTACAGACAACACTCTGGATATTGTTGAGGAAATTGCCAAGACTAACTCGGATGTAAAGTTTAGAATCTTAAGAAACAAGACATCTTTAGGCGTTTGCGGCAATTTCAAACAGGCGATGGAAGCATGTACTGGAGATATTATATTCCTGTCCGATCAAGATGATGAGTGGCTTCCAGAAAAGGTATCAGTTACCATTGAATGGTTTGAGCAGAATCCTGATAAGGATGTAGCTTTCTCAGATGGTTATTACATGGATGACGAAGGAGAGAGCTTTACATTACAGACCATGTTACAGACAGTAGGCATCATTCCACGTTCTGTCAGATTGTTTAATAATGGGTTTGATCTGGAACTTTTCCTGCAACACAATCGTGCTACTGGTGCAGCTATGGCAATGCGTAAAAGTTGTCTGGAATATGTCAAAATAGATGTTAATGCTACAACGAAGAATCTGTTACCTCTTCATGATTTTCAGATAGCATTGGCTGCTGTAAGCAAACATAGGTTAGGTATCATAGAACAGCCTCTAATCAAGTATCGTGTACACAACTCACAAGAATGTGGCTTTGGAGAATGGATGATGAACCCTCCTAAAGATAATGATCCTGCAAAGGCTCAGGAAGTAGTAAATCGCTTCCTGCCATATATTAGTGAGGATATGAGAAAACGTGCCTTGTATGGAACAAAGCGTAAAAAATATATCAGCAGATCTGGCGGAATACAGATACTGACACATCTGCATAAGTACTTTAAATATTATGGTTTCAGTTTAGGACTTAAAGCTATAACTAGGGATTTCCAGGAGAGAAATCTTCAGAAGCGAAATCGTTCACAAGCTAAAATGGTTATTCCTAAGGTAAAGGCTAGTGGCGCTAAGTTTCAAAGTAAAAAAACAGATGAGCCATTAGTCAGTGTTGTAGTCACAAGTTATAACTATGCACAATTCATAGGAGAAGCCATAGAATCCCTTTTAGCTCAAACCTATAAGAATATAGAGATTATAGTAGTTGACGATGGTTCTAAGGATAATTCTGTTGACATTATAAAGGGTTATCAGTCACGCTACGATTCTGTTCATCTGCTGACCCACCCAGGAGGGGAGAATCGAGGATTGAAAGCTTCAATGATACTTGCCGTACAGGCTGCCAAAGGTGAATATATCGCTTTCTGTGAAAGTGATGATTATCTTGCTGCTGACAATATAGAAAAGAAAATAGACGTCATCAATACTTATGAGGATGTTGCCATTATCTCCAATGATATCAAGGTGTTTGGCGAAGGCGAGGGTGTAAAGGTCCGCCAAAAGTATTTGAATGTCGTAAGAAAGTATGTTGTCGAAGGAGGATTTGATGTTGATACCAGTTTCAGTCCATTCTTTAACTGCGTGCCAACATTCTCTTGCGTTATGATAAAGAAGTCGGTATTGATGTCTTTGGATTTCAATACTCCAATACCTGGATGGCTTGATTTCTGGCTTTACAGACAAATATTTGCGTCTCAAAAACTGTTCTATATATCTGAGAAATTGACCTTCTGGAGGCAGCATGAATCAATGAATGCCCAGGGAAAAGCTGAGAGTATTGAGGCAGAGCAAGGGCCGAAATTTATCATAAAAAGTAAAATTCTGATTGATTTCCAGAAACGTTTGACGCCATCATCGGACAGAATCCTTTTGATTTCTCATGAAGCGACAAATACAGGTGGAGCAATATTAGCTCTTAATATAGCACGTAGCCTGTATGAACAGGGCAAACAGGTCATAATACTGCTCTTGGCAGGAGGAGCGATAGAAAAGGAGTTTGAGAAATATGGAATAGTATATCAGTTCTCAGAGATAGAGCAAAATCTGGCATTATGGTTTGAAGGGTTGAGATCATTCGGAGTTGACAGATGTATCCAAAACACCTCAGTTTGCGGAACGACCACCAAAATGCTGTTGCGCAACAGTGGTTACAAGGTGGTAAGCCTGATTCATGAATGTGGAGATTCTATAGAAAAATATGGTTGGGATTGGAGAGCAATAAATGCTTTTAGTGATTACCTGGTATTCCCTTCAATATTTGTTCTTGATACATGGGAAAAGTGTAATATGCACATTGCGAAGAAGGAAAAGATAGTCATAAATCCACAGGGAATTATTGATCGTCCTCGTCAATATACGAGTCAGGAACGAGAGGAGTTGCGTAGAAAGATACGTCAAGAGTTAAATGTAGGTGAAGATACACCATTAATTCTGTCTGCTGCAACAATAGAAGAACGCAAAGGTATTGATATGTTTGTAGAGGTTGCAGACAAGTTAAAGGAAGAAGGGTTATCTGCGGTATTAGTCTGGCTTGGAGAAGATCCGACAGGATATCTCGAAAGCAAAAAGCTGGATATAAGAATAAACAAGTCCAGCAATATAAAAATGTTGCCATTTCAGAAGAATCTGAATGATTGGATTGTTGCATCAGACGTGTTCTTCCTTCCTTCTACTTTTGATCCTTTCCCTATTGTTGCTGTTATGGCTGCAACTGCAGGAACTCCGCTTGTTGTTTGTGAAGGATGTACTGGTGTGGTAGATTTCTGTAAGAAATTCACAAGAGGAGTTGTAAAAGAATATACAACAGAGATTTTCACTAAGGAAATAACAGATATTATTACAGATAAGGAACTCGCAGATACCATACATAGAGAGGAACTTGCATTTATGAAAGATTTCCATACTGTAGAGGAGTATGTGCAGGAGATAGTAGGATTATTTGAAAAGATAAAAAAATAATAAACGATGAAAATATTAGTTACTGGAGGCAGCGGATTTCTTGGCCGTAATCTCATAGAGTACCTTATCGGGAAGGGACATGAGATATCATGTATTGACAGATATATCGCTCCATTCTTAGAGGAATATGGCGTGAGGACGATTCGGGGTGATATATATGAGAAAATGGCGATAGAAGAAGCTGTCGAAGGTATGGATGTTATAGTGCATATGGCGTGTACTACATTACCCAAAACATCCAATGATGACCCTTATTTTGATGTGTTGACAAATGTCGGAGGAACAATACGATTGCTTGATAGCGCAGTAAAGAATAATGTTAAGAAATTAGTATTTATATCTTCAGGCGGAACAGTATATGGTACTCCTGAGGAGGTACCTATAAAGGAAACACATCCGACAAATCCCGAATGTTCGTATGGAATAACAAAACTGACGATTGAGAAGTATCTTCAGTTATATATGGAGCAGAAAGGACTGAATACATGTGTATTACGTCTTGCTAATCCTTATGGAAAGTATCAAAGATATAAGGCTATTCAGGGTGCTATTCCAGTATTCTGCTATAAAGCATTACAGGAGGAACCTATTCAGATATGGGGAGATGGAACAGTAAAGCGTGACTTTGTTGCAATAGAAGATACTGTTCGAGCAATTTGTATGGCAATAGAATCTTCAGCAGCAACGGGCGTATTCAACATAGGTGGCGGAGGGGCTTTTTCCCTGAATGAAATACTTGACTGTATTGAGCAGATTATCGGAAGAAAACTGATAAGAGAGTATGGAGAATCGCGACCATTTGATGTGCCTATAAGTTATCTTGACATCAGTAAGGCTGAGCAGATAATAGGATGGAAACCTGAAATAGATATAGAAACGGGAATCCGCACCACAATAGAGTGGATAAAATCATGTATTAGCATGAAGTAAGTATCTCTAAAGATATTATTTATGGTATCAATTATTATGTGTTCCAGAAATCCTGAAATGGATAAAAGGCTTGATGAAAATATCAAGCAAACCATAGGTACAGAGTACGAGGTGGTACTTGTGGATAACTCTGCAGGCAGATATGGCATTTGTGGCGCATATAATGAAGGAGTAAGACGAGCAAAAGGTGATATCCTGTGTTTTATGCATGAGGATATACATTATCATACAGACAACTGGGGGAAGAAAGTTGAAGAGCATTTTAAGAAAAAGGAGATATCTTTATTATCCACAGTCGGATCGCATATCTTACCTCAAAAAGGTGATTGGCGTGTAGGGTATCATCAATATGCGGTATTAAGTTTTTTACAAAGAACTCCTCGAATAGCCTCTGCAGGTTCTTATTATGTCACATTAGCCAAAGATGGAATATCAAAAGATAATTCCCTGATAAAGGTGGCGACTGTCGATGGGGTGTGGTTCTGTATTCCTCGAAAAATCTTTGCAGATGGAAATCTGTGTTTTGATGAAATTACCTTTCCCAATTTCCATATGTATGATATAGATATATCCATGCAGATTAATAAACTGGGAGGAGAAATATATATATGTGACAATATTCTGTTTGAACATTTCTCAGAAGGCAATTTCTCTGCTGATTTCTATAATTCGTTGTTGAAATTCCAACAAAAATGGCAAAAGTATTTACCTGTGATTGTTGGCAATGATATAACTATAGAAAATCTTAATGCGCAGGGTAATCATGCAGAGGAAATGTTATTGGAAAGAATCCAGCGTGATGCTATGATTCCATTAATACGAAAAAGGGGAGTTGTTACACAGGCGGAGAAACAGATGGTTGCCAATTCTGAATATGCCTATGCAAAGAAGGTCGTTAAGTATAACAAACCATTTAGTAGTGTTATTTCATATCTGAAGCAATATATTAAGGATGATATAACAATCAAGAAAAAGAAAATTATATGGAAATTCTTCGTCTATAGGATACTACATTTCCCTGTAAGAAAAATATTTATAGAATTTCACAACCAGTAATGATACTATGATAGGTAATATGCTAGTTTCTGTTATCATACCAGGATATAATCATGCGCCATATCTGAGAGAACGTATAGAGAGTGTACTGTATCAGGAATATCCTGATATGGAGGTGATATTGCTTGATGACTGTTCTGGTGACAATAGTGCAGAGATAATGCAGAACTATGCAAGTGGAAAGTATAATTGTCATGGGAGGAAGGTCTCATTCGTTCCTAATGAAGAGAATTCTGGCAACACATTTAAGCAATGGGAAAAGGGTATATCATTTGCAAAGGGCGAATATATATGGATAGCAGAGAGTGATGATGTGGCAGAACCTTCTTTCTTGAGAGAATGTATGGCCCGTCTCATGGCTAATCCTGATGCTGTAGTTGCTTTTACGTGGAGTCATATGATAGATCAGGAAAGTAAAATTCTCAATTACTCGTGGGATGAAACATGGAGATATAAAGCTCCAGGGGTCTACGAGGGAGAGGAGTTCTGTCTGCGTCGTATGGTATATAAAAACCTGATGTATAATGCATCTATGATTGTCTTTCGAAAAGATGCATATACAAAGGTTACACCACGTTATATGAAGTTCCGTCACAGTGGTGATTGGTTGTTCTGGTTTGAGATGTGTATGCAGGGGAAGGTATGTGAGGTTCCCCTTAAATTAAATAAATTCCGTCAGCATCCAAATAAAGTGAGTAATGACTCCCGTTCTTCTGGGAAGGATTTCGAGGAGATGGCGGAGATCCAGACAATTATAAGCGATGCCTTGCACCTGTGCTCCTACAATAGGAGATGTCTGAGAGGAAGACAGACAAAACGCATAGAAAAAGCCCTTCGACATAATTCCGATGAAGCATATGCAAACTATGTAAAGGGCTTGAAGGAGAAATACCCTCTTATATATGGGGGAAGTGATTATGATAAACTTGTATATACTATAGATAAGGTGTTAAACCTGTCACATATGAAATAAATAGGGCAATATTTTTGTCATTAATGCTTTTTTTTGTACATTTGCAGACGTGAAGATATTATTTGTTATAAGTCGTTTCCTTGATGGTGGTATTGACACCGTCTTAGTAGAATATCTCAAGAATATCTGTAAATATACAGATTACGAGGTTTCTTTGGCTATCGGTATGCGTATGGAAGGGCACGAGGTGTTCTTGAATCGTATTCCCAGCCAAGTGAAGGTGCATTATCTGGTAGAAAGTAACAAATTGTTGGGATATAAGGTAGGTAAACTAGATAATAAGAAGAACTTCTGGTATTCTATATATGATGAAGTTGTTCTTAATCCTATCCGCAGAAATGTCAAAACCAGAAGTTTGAAACGTTTGGCACAGGGAATGGATGTAGTGGTAGATTTTGATTGCTGTGCATCTTCAAGTATGTCCGCTTTGCCGAAGGATATTCTCAAAATAACGTGGTTCCATTTTTCTATTGAGAAATATATAGAGAATTCGAATACTAACAAGTGGCGTCTGTATGAAAAATTCTCTCGTTATGACAAGATTGTGCTTATAGCGGATGGCATGATAGAAGAAGCCAATGCTATGTTCCCAAGATTGCGACGCAGATTCTCGAGAATATATAACGCATTAGATTTGGAGGTCCTCAAGATGCGTTCGCAAGAAATGGTAAATGATGCACGCATTAAGGAACCTTATATACTCGCTGTTGAGCGCTTGGAAGAGAGCCAAAAGGATTTGACGACCTTGATTAAGGCATATAAGAAACTGTTTGAAGAGAAAGAGGGTAGGGGAATACCAAAATTGTTTATTCTGGGAGAAGGTGCTAGCCATGAAAGACTGGCTAATTTGATATCAGAATTGGGACTTGACGGACATGCCGTTTTGATGGGTTTTTCTCCAAATCCATATACGTGGATGAAGAATGCTCTGTTTTTAGTACATAGTGCCAAATACGAAGGCTTGCCGATGGCATTGTCGGAGGCATTGCTGTTAGGTAAATTCTTGATTAGTACAGACTGCCCTGTTGGACCTCGTGAGATATTGAACAATGGAAAGTCTGGTATATTGGTGCCTGTTGGAGATATTGATGCAATGGCTACTGCAATGCGACAGGTAATCGAAAGTCCTGAAAAGATGATACCTTATTTAGAAGACGCAAAATCTCATTCCCGACTTTTCTTGCCCGAAGAAAGCATTAAGGCTTTTTCCGCCATATTGGATAGTAAAGATAAACTTGTTGTAGCTGGTCAGATAACGAGAGCATCCCTTATAGAACGACTCAAAAATTCGGTAGTGTCCCTTTGGAATCATACCCATAAGCATGCAAGGCTATCGTACATGATATTGGGATATATGAGATACCTTATTCCACGATGTTTATGGCGAATTCTGTTACCATTTTATGTCAGGAAATATGAAAATCTCTCTGAAGAAGAGAAATCGTATGTTGATGATAGGGTGGATTATTATTGTAGATTGTCTACTGGTATGATTCTTCCAAGGGATAAGTCCCAGAGAGTGGGAGATTTTATATATGGAAAGTCTGCTAAGACATATCCGACTACATATTATATGGACAGTTATGAGTCCCTACGTTATTTCCCTGTAAATTATCGTTGGCATTTGGAGGGTGGAGACGTGAATTATATATGTAATATTCCTTCTGTGACGAAGAGCCGTCCAATTACCACAGATGACTCCAATGCAAATAATACATTGTTGAAACTTGATAAGATTCGCCATTTCCTATTCCTTAAAGATCCATTTACATGGGAAGAAAAGTGTGGTGTTGCTTTGTTTCGTGGTGCTTGTCACGGAAAACCAAATAGGGAAAGGTTTTTGCAGCAATATGCGAATCATCCATTATGTGATGCTAAAGATTCTGCAAAAAATTCGATTAATCCTCCAGAGTGGCGACAAAAGCATGAAATGAGCATCTATGACCAGTTGAGGTATCGTTATATCTTGGCTTTGGAAGGTAATGATGTTGCATCAAATCTGAAGTGGGTGATGAGCTCTAATTCTGTAGCCGTAATGCCAAAACCAAAGATGGAAACGTGGTTTATGGAGGGAAAATTGGTAGCGGGATATCATTATGTTGAAATAGCGGATGATTATTCTGATTTACCTGAGAAGATACATTATTATGAAACTCATCCTGATGAGGCGAAGGAAATTGTACGACATGCAAATGAGTGGTGCAAACAGTTTATCAATAAAAGGAGAGAAAGTCTTATCGAGGTAATGACATTGCGTAAGTACTTCGCCTCATTAGATATAAAGTAGATTAAATATGAACATACTCATAGTTCAAAATTCCGTCTTTCCTGCTTTTCTATATGGAGGAACAGAGCGGGTGCTGTGGTATCTTGCCCATGAGTTACACAAGAAGGGTCATAAGGTGTCGCTGTTATGTAAATCAGGTTCAGAATGTCCTTTCGCAAAATGTCTCACATATAATCCGCAGAAACATATTAATGAGCAGATACCAGATGATGTTGATGTAATACATTTTAATACATCAGAATTGGGCTATACTGGTGGAAAACCTTATGTGGTGACTGTTCATGGAAATTATAATGCAGTTGTTCCTAAGAATGCAATATTTGTATCTCGCAATCATGCAGAGCGTCATGGGTCGGAGAATTATGTGTATAATGGGCTCGACTGGGATGACTATGGAGAATTAAATACATCATCCCCACGCGAATATTACCATTTTCTGGGTAAAGCTGCATGGAGGGTTAAGAATGTGCGTGGCGCCATTGATATTGTTAAAAGTCTGCCTGGGGAAAAGTTATATGTTCTGGGTGGTACACGTATAAATTTCAAGATGGGCTTTCGTCTGACTCTTTCTCCAAGAGTGCGATTTAAAGGAATGGTGGGTGGCAAAGAGAAGGTTGACTTGATACAGCATAGCAAGGGACTGATATTTCCTGTAAAATGGGACGAACCATTCGGATTGGCTATAACAGAAAGTTTATATTGCGGATGTCCTGTATTTGGTACACCATATGGGTCTTTGCCCGAGTTGGTGCCAAAAGAAGTGGGATTCCTTACAGAGGATATGCCGGAAATGGTGGAACACCTGAGGAACCACTATGATTACAATCCCGTAACATGCCACGAATATGCACGTGATCTGTTTAATTCGCAGATTATGGCAGAACGGTATTTAGAATATTATGAGCGTGTATTGAGTGGGGATTTCTTTTGATAAAGTTTTCCCATCATAACGACCTGATACATCGCTTCAAGACAAGCATAGATGAAACCAGGTATGCCATCCCTGAATCCACCTTTTATAAAGTAACTCTTAATAAACCTGTGCGTGGGTCGGAATAGAAAAGCAAGTGCTCCGTAATGTTTATTTGCTTTTTTAATACACTCGTTGTCTGTATATATATCAGTTTTCTTAAGTCGTGTGGAGATTGTGTCGTTAGCAAGATGCTCAAAAGATGTATTCGCATTCTTTGGAGCGTAAATAACTTTGCCTGTTACGTTTGGTTGAATATGTATTATGGGAGGCCAGTCAACACTGTCTTTCTTGAAAAAACGAAGGATGTAATCAGGATATAGTGAATGCATGAAAGTCCCCATAAAATAGTTGCGACGAGGAATGTAGATACCATGAATATGTTGCTGCGTATCAGATGTGATATCATATAGATATTGTTTCAAAGTGGAGGGCACTATTTCATCAGCATCAACTACTAAAACCCATTCATGTGAGGCTTGTTGTATAGCAAAGTTGCGTGCAGGTTCAACAATTGTATAGTTCTCCTTTGGGAAACATACAATCTTACAACCATATTCTTTTGCAATATCGAGGGTATGGTCTGTACTCTCCATGTCGCAGATTACAATTTCATCAAAGTCCTTGACAGATTCAAGAACTCTTCTGAGATGTTGCTCCGCATTATAGGTGTTTATTACGACGCTTATCATACAGGTCTACGATTTGGGTATTTCTCATAATATCCTTCTTTGGTTCTTTTCCATCGATTATGGCTCCATAACCAGTAGGCAGGGGCTCTGTTGATGGTATGTTCCATTAATTTGGTGTATATTTCGGTCAATTCGAATTCTTTATATGTATTAGGTTCGGTTGTAATCAGCTTGTATTCTGCTACATAATGTCCTCTTTTAATTCGTCGTACATCCAGATAATATACATCCATATCAAATTTCTGCATAATCTTTTCGGCTCCAGTAAAGACAGGGGTCTCTGGATGATTTAGGAATGTGGTCCAGTAATGGATATTGTCATATACAGGAGTTTGGTCTGCAATGAAACCGATTAAGATTGGTTTCCCCATTTGCCGATATTTGACAAGTTCTCGTATCGAGTGCTCTGCATTTATATTCACTCCGCCCCAACGTTGACGGGTATATGCGAGGAGACGATCTGTAACCAGATTCTCCACAGGATGATATAATTGTGTACATAAGCATATGGATGGATCAATCCATAGTGGCATACTGCTAATCCATTCCCAATTTGCGTAATGGCCTAAAAATACTCCACATGATCTTCCGTTTTTTGCAGATTGTTCCAATAATTCAACACCCTTGAAACGCATGCGCTTGCGTATGTTCTTTCCTGAAATGGAAAAGTACTTAATGCTCTCCATGAAGAGGTCGCAGAAATGCAGGTAGAAACGTCTCTCAATCATCCAACGACGCCTTGAAGATAGATTGGGGTAGCTGGCTTTTATGTTTTGGTGAACGATCTTCCTACGATACCTTATTATATAGAATAGTATTATGGAAAGAAATGTTGATATTCCGTAAAGTACCCACATCGGAAGACATGAAACGGCATACCATACAACGAACAGTATATGGTATGCAATATTCTTGAGTCTTGGATATCGCTCTTTGTTGTATCCCATATTCTAGAATAAAGATTGTGGTATTTTTTCTTTTGCATTCTGAAAGTCCTCAACGGTGTCAAGTTCGCATGAGAACAGATCTGTCACATCAAGCACCTTGAAAGTGTGGCCCTTTGGTATGAGACGCTCAAAAGCTTTCTCATAGAAAACATTTTCCAGATGCTCCTGATTCATCATGGGCTCCAATTCCTGATAAAGTGCTGATGTATATGATTTCCCCATCATCTCAATGCCGAGGCTTTCCCCGATAGCATCAGAGGGCGAACAGGTCTTGCTGATTTCCGTAATGTTTCCTTCGGAGCCTCCGTCTGTTACAACTTTCATTTCCTCCTCTCCGAGGTCATGTCGTATGAGGGTGAGGATGTTTTCTGCTTTTGTGTTGAGAATGCGTGTGATTATCTCAGGGTCATACAGCAGGTCGCTGTCAAGGAGCAGTATCTCTTCTCCGTCAGCTTTTGGTCGTGCAAGCCAAAGAGAGTATATGTTATTCGTGGAATCATATACGCCATTATGTATAAATGTTACGTCCAGGCTTGGGTATTGCTGTTTGACAAAGTCTTCTATCTGGTTATGCAGATATCCCGTAACGATTACTATCTCCTTGATACCATTGCTCGTCAATGCATCAATAGAACGTTGCAATAGGCTCCGTTCGCCTATTTTTAATAGGCATTTTGGGGTGTTGTCAGTTAATGGACGAAGGCGTGATGCCATTCCGGCTGCCAGGATTATTGCTCTCATAGTGTTATTTTTTTGAAAGATAGTCGTAAAGTTTTTGCAGGTATGCCTTTGCCGGGCCTTCCAACTCTGATGCTCCCTGCAGTTGGTTGCTGTTATTATCATAAACCATGAAACGTCCGTCTTTTACCATTCCCATTGCATCTGGGAAACTGAAGAATGCGAAGTGTGGTGCATCAGCATCACGCATGTCTTTTGAAAACAGAAATTCATGGTGGCTATATCCGAGGATGCTTAATATCGTAGCTGGAATATCTGCCTGCCCAGCCGTAACATTAACATCAATATCCATATCCATATCCACATTTAATATAATAAAAGGTATATGGTATCTCCACTGCTTGTAGTTGTCAATATTTTCTGGGAACGCCCCAAGATGGTCTGCTACGATGACTACCATCGTGTTGCTCCAACATGGCAGAGTTCTCATTTTATTGATGAAGTCCCCGAGACATTTGTCTGAATAAGCAAAAGCGTTAAGCACATCAGATGAAGCTATATTTGTGTCCTTGCTTTTATAAGGCACATCAAATGGCTCGTGGCTACTTTCTGTAAGAATAACCTTAAACCATTTTTTGTCTGTGGCTTTTATATCGTTAAACAGTTTGTTATACACATATTCATCTGGTGCGCCCCATTTACATATACGTTCTTTCGTGGGGAAACCCGTTTCACTGGTTACATGCTGAAAACCAGTTGCCATCAGGTATGATTGCATATTGCTGTAGTTCGTGTCACCTCCATAGTAAAAATGAGTATCGTAGCCTTGTATGCTGAGTGAACTCGCAATTGAGGGCAACTTGTTGCTGATACGTGGGACATCAAGTATAGTCATCGTAGGTTGTGCGGGAACTCCGCTTAAAATAGATGCCAATGCTCTGTCTGTCCTTGTGCTGCTTGCATAGAAATTTGGAAAGTAAAGACCTTTTGCGGCTAGTTTGTTTATTTGTGGTGTTACTCCAGACACGTGCATGATGGAATCAGAGAAACTCTCAAGTATGATAAGGAGTATATTTCGTTTCAGATTCTCTGTTTTTAATTCTTCACTCTTCACTCTTAACTCTTCACTATTACTGGTCTTTATCATACCCTGAAATATCTTTTCTGCCTCTTTATTATCCATAAAGCGATACATCGTTGAGAGGTCCTGTTTCTGGTGAGAAACAGATTCAAAGAAGCAGAATGCAGGATTTACTGCGGCATGGTTGAGTTTAATGTCAGGAGAGAAGTACACAGAACCGGTATGATTCGTTCCTGTACTGATTCCTCCTCGGATAGGAAGTATCAATGTAGCTGTCAGTATTAGTAACGCTATTGCAGAAGACAGACGTTGTATGGGGGTGTGGGTAGGCTCGTGTTGCTTTGTGACTTTGATAAAGACCTTGTATATTATCCATGCAACGAGGATAACAATAATCAGTAAAGCGATTGTCTGCCATATGGGAACACTTGCGAAAGCATCCTTGGGTGAGGTCTTGAGGTAGAGTAGGGGGGTGTTGTCGAGTGGAAATCCCCAATAGCCATACAGCCCGAGATTGGCAATAATGGCAAGAGAGTAGAGTAGTGATGTAACAAAGAAATAACCTTTCCATATCCAACGATACCACCCATACGTTTTAATCTCCTGAAAAATGAGTATCAGCCCAGGAATCATGCTGAGGTATCCTGCTATTGCTAAGTCCAGTCTCAATCCATGCCAGATAACAAGTAGCCCATCTGTGCTCAAAATATCATTATACATCAGCAAGAATGGTATTTTGCTCACCATTCCTACTAACGTCCATAAGACGAAGATGCTTATGAGTGTTTTAATGGGCTTCATTATTTATTACTCTCTCAGCGAACTCTTTGTATGTCTCGAAATCTTCTCCCTTTGCCTTGAGGCTCAGAATAACATCTTTCAGCCTGTCATACATTCCTTGCCCTGCATTGTGCTTGATGATGTATGGCATCTTAAGTTCTGGATAATCTCCAAGCGGGTAGAATTCCCAGGGGTGGAAATATGTATTGAAATAGCCGTCATGCTTCAGTATTCGATATGTCAGAGCCTTATATAGCCATAATGGGAAATTGTGCAGTGAAAGCCAGAACATAGGTATTCGTAATATTGGCGAAACAGAGGCTGGTATCTGAAGCACTCCTTTTTCCATGAAATATGTGCGTGGGGTCGTAAGATGCATATATCTTCCAGGAATAAAAGCAGGGTTCAGACTGGCATTATAGATGTACCCTTGTCGTGCCTGCTCTGCTATGTCAACCTTAAACATTCGTGGTTGTCTGTAGCCTTTGATTGTAAGTCCGGTAAGTTCTTCTAGAATACGCTTGGAATTTATTACATCATCCGCTTTAGGATTCCAATGGTCGCATCCGTGTGCAGCCACTTCGTGCCCTCCATTGATGATGCGCTGCATCACTTCCGGAGCATGTGTGGCAAAGTTGGCAGTACAAAAGAATGTTCCTCTTACGCCACATTCTTCTAAACAGTCAAGTATGCGGTTAGTACCATACTTTGATACCTCCATACCCTCCTTCAGCGTGTCATAATCAACGCCATGCTCACGTGGTACGTCAAATTCTTCAGTGTCAAAGCTTAGCAGTATCATTTGCGGACTTAGTATTAATAGAGTATGATTTACATATTATCTCATATGCCAGTTTCAGCCATATTACTGTTATTGGCAATGCTTTGAGAGCATATGGCTGGATCCATTCTTTCCTTATATATGCAGGGAACAGGTCTGATGGTGACATTGATGTAACAATAAATGCAAATGCCATCAGTGCGATGTCCCAATTATTCCTTCGCCATGGAACGCAACAGTACCATATGCATATTCCGACGAATGGGGTGATATAACCGCTTGACTCAGACCCTGTAGAGAAAAGCACTACGAACATCATCACGGCTGCGAGTATTTGTATTCGGAACATTGGATTCTTCCATTCCCTGATTCTAAAATAGCCTATTGCCATCAGTAGCATGCCTGGAAGTATAATCCATGATGCGTCGTGTATCGTCTTTCCTCCGCTGAGATTATAGATTATCTTTGTTATCATTCCCATTAGGGAGATGTTCTGTGAATTGGCAAGAATGTTTTCAGAGTTCTTTCCTGCCAGACATGTAAACCATTCCTGATACTGCTGTATCTGATATTCCGGGGAGGATATAAGCATTGGCAGACAAAAGAGCAGTACAGACCAAATGACAAGTGATGCCAGATAGCGCACCTTGTGTTTTGAAAAGAAAAAGAATACCAGTCCTACGATGCCATATAGTTTTACCAAGGTACCTACAACTATGAAGAATGTGGCATATTCGTCACGTTCTTTCTCTACAAAGTAGAATGAAAGCAATATGATTGCAGCGATGGCAATGTTGAACTGTTGCATGAAGAGTGCCGTGAGCAATTCATGTGCACAGAAATAAACTATCAGTATGTGGAGATATGGTTGGAATGATGAAGCCTGTATCTTGAGACTCGTAAGTCTTGCTATTGCCCAATACAGAAATACTGCCAGACAGGTGTTCCAAAGTATCAGGCCTAACCATGTCGGGATGACGGCAAAAGGCGCAATAATCATTGAGAAGAAAGGCCCATAGTGGTTTATATCCCAATGTCCACCGTCAGTGTTCTCCGCGTATAGTGAGGTTTGGTTCCAGGTATTGTAAAAGACATAACGGAAGATGTCAAAGTTATTGTGGCGTGTCAATTTTGTCAGGGCACTAATAATCCCTAACAGCATCCACAAACCGAACATCGTCCGTCTGTCAGACAGGAAATTCTTTATCTGTGTCTTGTTCATACCTTTGTCGTTTTTATTCTACACCCTGCTCTCTACAGTATATAGTGGTCTGCGTTTTACTTCGATGTATATTTTTCCAATATATAGCCCTGCAATACCTACAGAAAGGGTTATGATAGCTCCTATCGCCCAGATAGACATCATCAGTGATGCCCAACCGTCTGTGTAGTGACCGACTAAGAGCGATATGCTGACATATAGGAACATGCAGAATGCGATAAACAGCATCAGCAGTCCGATGTATATGATAAGCTCAATTGGTCTTGATGAGAAACTCGTGATACCATCAGTTGCTAATCGTAGCATCTTCCTGAGAGTGTATTTAGATTTGCCTGCCAGACGTGGTGATAGGACATCATCAACAGTATCAGACTTGAAACCAATCAGTGGTATCATGCCGCGTAAATACAGGTTGCGCTCAGGAAATTCGCTTAAGGCATCAAGCACTCGTTTTGAGAGGAAACGGAAATCAGCGTGATTGTACACTACTTTCACTCCCATCCATTCCAGCAGGTTGTAAAACATCTGGGCAGACGTTTTCTTTTTCCATGTGTCAGCATGACGATCTACCTTTACTCCATAGACGATATCTGCCCCCTTCGCATGTTTGTCAAGCATCTTCTCTATGGCAGTTACGTCATCTTGAAGGTCACAGTCCATTGTGATGACGGCATCTGCCTCATGTCTTGCTATCATCATGCCTGCCATGATGGCGTTCTGATGTCCTGTATTATGTGCCAGGTTAACACCTTTGACGAAATAATAATCTTTTGCCAACTGACAGATAATATCCCAGGTACTGTCTTCTGAACCGTCATTAACGTATAGGAGGAAACTGTCAGTCGTAATCTTTCCCTTGTTAATCAGGTCCTGAAAGACTTCAGCCATATGGGAGGCAGCATCTGGTAGTACTGCTTCCTCGTTATAGCATGGTGATACAATAGCAAGTTTTATCATAGGAATGTCTGTATTTTCTTCAGTGTTTCTTCTTTCGCTTTCTCCAGGTCGTCATTAATGATAATGGTATCGAATTTCTCTGCGAATGTCAGTTCATATTCTGCTCTGCCGATTCTCTTCTCAATTTCCTCTTGAGCCTCAGTCCCTCTGCCTGTAAGGCGCTTGCGGAGTTCTTCAATTGATGGTGGCTGGATGAATAAGCTAAGAGCTTGTGTGCCATATGCCTTCTTGATATTCATAGCTCCATGCACGTCAACATCGAATACAACGTTTTCACCTCTTTCCAATTGCTTTTCAACCTGACTCTTTAAAGTGCCATAGTAGCGGTCGGTATATACTTCTTCGTATTCTACAAACTCATCATTGGCAATCTTCTCGCGGAATTCCTCTGGGGTGAGAAAGAAATATTCCACACCGTTCTGTTCCTTCCCGCGTGGTGGACGTGAGGTGCAGGATATGCTGAACTTCATGTTCAGTTCAGGATGCTCTTCCATCAGCCAGTTTATTATGGTTGACTTACCGCTTCCGCTTGGGGCGGAGAAAATTAGTAACTTTCCCCTGTTTACATCATTCCTAACCATCTGAGTATGTCATTGAGGTTTGCTACAACCATTAGTAATAAAAGTATTCCCATGCCGATATATTCTGCCCTTACCATGAAGTTCAGTCCCGGCTTCCTTCTGAATATCATTTCGTAGAGCAGGAACATCACGTGTCCGCCGTCAAGGGCTGGTATAGGAAGAATATTCATGAAGGCGAGGATGATGCTCAGGAATGCCGTCATCATCCAGAACATGTACCAATCCCATACGGGCGGGAACATGCTACCGATGGCACCGAATCCACCGAGACTCTTTGCTCCCTCTTTAGTAGCGACGTATTTCAGGTCACTGACGTATCCGCTCAGCATATTGACAGCATAACCGCATCCTGCCGGTATGCATGAGAGTAGGTCGTGCTCTATGTGTGTTACCTTTGCATAGTTGGCTATCGTGGTCATTCCTACTCCGAGTCTTGCCTCATTGTCGAATGTGACTGTAACGGTGTCTGTGGAGTTTCCGCGCTGGAGTACCACCTGTTTTGTCAGAACCTTTACGGAGTCTGCTTTTGTATTGCAGTCAGTGAGCATGTCTGTCATGCGTCCTGTCTCGTAGGTGAACGTGCTCCATGAGTCAATGGGCTTGTCTCCCAATGCTACAATCTTATCGCCTTTCTTAATGCCAGCCTTCGCAGCAGGAGTGCCTGCAAGGATGGTGTCAATCTCTGCTGGTACGAATGGTCTGCAGAATACGGGCTCTGACTTCAGCATCGTCAGGAGTGAGAGGTCGCCAGGGGTTGCTATCTCAACTTTCTTGCCGTCACGCATCACGCTGACAGACTTTGCGGCTGCGATGTCCCTGAACATCTGTGCTCCGAATTCCCTGAATTCTATGGTCTCTCCGTCAGTTTCCTTACAGCCTGTAAGGATGTCGTGGTCTTTGAACCCTAAGGCTTTGGCGTCCTCATTGAATTTCATGCCATAAGGCATATCCTTTACTGCAATATAGTCTTCGCCCCATGCAAAGAATACGGCACAGTATATCACTAATGCGAGGATGAAGTTGACCAGCACACCGCCTATCATTATCAGCAGCCTCTGCCAAGTGGGCTTGCTTCTGAATTCCCAAGGCTGTGCAGGCTCTTTCAGCTTTTCCACGTCATGCTGGGTCTCGTCTATCATGCCTTCTATCTGGCAGTAACCGCCGAGAGGTATCCAGCCGATGCCGTACTCTGTTCCTTCGTATTCGTATGTACCGTCTTCTTTCTTCTTTGCCGGCGGCAGTCCGCGCAGCTTTCTCCACCAACCGAATTTCGTTGAGAAGAGTTTGAATTTGTAGTCAAAGAAGACGTAGAATTTGTTTACTCTTACGCCAAAGAGCTTTGAGAAAAAGAAATGCCCGCCTTCGTGGAGTGCCACGAGGATGGTAATGGCGAGAATGAATTCAAGTGTTCTTATAAGAAATGGACTCATCATAATAATTCTGTTGCTATTTTCCTAGCTTCGTTATCACTGTTAATATAATCTTCGTATGTTGGTTTCTTTATTACTGTTGCGCGTTCGAGTGTCTTCTCAATAATGTCTCCCATGTCCAGGAATCCTATGCGTCCCTGCCTGAAGGCGAGGTTAACGATTTCGTTGGCGGCATTTACTACACAGCATGCATTTCCTCCTCTTCTTATTGCTTCGAAGGCTAATGCGAGACATTTGAATTTCTCAAGGTCGGGCTCGAAGAACTCCAACGGCTGCTTGAAGAAATCCAGCCTCTCACCGCTCATGGTGAGGCGGTCAGGATATGTGAAGGCATACTGTATCGGCAGACGCATGTCTGGGACACCAAGCTGAGCTTTTACTGCACCATCCTTGAATTGTACGGCGCTGTGTATGATGCTCTGTGGGTGTACCAGTACCTGTATCTTGTCGGCATCCACGCCAAACAGCCATTTCGCCTCTATCACCTCAAAGCCTTTGTTCATCATTGAGGCAGAGTCGATGGTGATTTTTGCTCCCATGTCCCATGTGGGGTGTTTCAGGGCGTCGGCAGCTGTCATGGTCTTCATTTCGTCAAGAGTCTTGAGACGGAATGGTCCGCCCGATGCTGTCAGCAATATCTTTTCTATCTCATTGCCAGCCTCGCCCACGATGCTTTGGAATATGGCACTGTGTTCCGAGTCAACGGGTAGTATGCTCGCTGCCCTTCCGTTCCCACGTGGGGAACCATATTCCTGTATGAGGTCGTTTATGAGGTCGCCAGCCACTACGAGGGTTTCCTTGTTGGCAAGACATATCTTCTTTCGTGCCTTGATGGCTGCAATAGTCGGTGCCAGACCGGCAAAGCCTACCATTGCCGTGAGTACCATGTCTATCGGGTCTGCCTGCACCACTTCGCACAATGCCTGCGCTCCTGCATAGACCTTGATGTCAGGACAGTCGGCAAGCAACTGTTTGAGCTCGTCATATTTGTCTTCGTTGGCAATGACCACGCAAGCCGGGTTATATTTCCGGGCCTGTTCGGCAAGCAGCTCCACCTTGTTGTTGGCTGTCAGACAGTAGGCCTCAAAGCGGTCGCTGTGTTCTGAGATGACCTCCAGCGCCTGAGTACCTATTGAGCCTGTAGAGCCTAATATGCATATCTGTTGTTTCATTTATATTTCAAGCAATCCTTCCGGAATTGTCATTTTAATTTGTTTGTTCTCGATGTCGATGTCTTCAATCAGTTCTTCGGATGCGGGTATCAGTGTTCCATCCTCCAGTTCAAACATGATGTTTTCTGTCTGATTGTCGATGTATGCAACTCTCCCGATATCGTTTACCATATATCCCACCAGCATGGGGTAGGAGAGTGCTCTCTCTTCTCCTCCGGCATTTCTGTTGTATTCTTCCATGATGCTTATGGGAAAGAATACGTCGGTATTCGCCAGTTCCCTTGCTCTCTCCTGGGTGTCGATACCTTCAAATTTTATGATAGCCTGAGTGTCGGACTTGAAGAAATATTCCTCAATGAAGAAAGGCACCATGATATTGTCCAACTCCAATACGAGGTATTCCGCTTCGGTGAGGTCGAAGATGTCATCATCCACCTGCATGGTCACCTCCCCCTTGATGCCGTGAGCCTTCCCAAGCCGCCCAATCTTATATACTTCCTCTTGCTTAATCAAAACACTCTATAATCTTTAACCTTTAACCTTTAACCGTTAACCGTTAACCTTTAACCTTTAACCGTTAACCGTTACTTCCTCCTGATTCTTGCTCCGAGGGCATTAAGACGACCTTCTATGTTCTCGTAACCTCTGTCAATCTGTGCGATGTTGCTAATCTCAGATGTTCCGTCGGCAGACATAGCAGCTATGAGCAGGGCTATTCCGGCACGTATGTCAGGACTCGTCATGCGGGCTGCCCGAAGGTTCCTTGCGTGGTTATGTCCTATGACGACAGCACGGTGAGGGTCACACAGTATTATCTGGGCATTCATGTCGATAAGCTTATCCACGAAGAACAGCCTGCTCTCAAACATCTTCTGATGGAACAGCACGCTGCCCTCAGCCTGTGTGGCAACTACCAGCAGCACGCTGAGCAAGTCAGGTGTCAGTCCGGGCCATGGGGCATCGCTGATGGTCATTATGGTGCCGTCGATGAAGGAGTCAATCTGGTATCTCTCGTGTTTGGGTATGTAGAGGTCATCATCTTCTTCCTCTACTGTGATGCCCAGTCTGCGGAATGTTTCGGGAATGATGCCGAGGTTACGTATCGACGCCCCCTTTATTCTGATGCCGTCGCCCACCATTGCTGCCATAGCGATGAACGAGCCGACCTCAATCATGTCAGGCAACAGCTTGTGTTCTGTTCCCTTCAGCGATTCTACTCCGACGATGGTAAGCAGGTTGCTGCCAATGCCGCTGATGGTGGCTCCCATCCTGTTCAGCATGTGACAGAGCTGCTGTATGTATGGTTCGCAGGCTGCGTTATATATTGTTGTCGTGCCTTCTGCCAAGACAGCTGCCATGATTATGTTGGCAGTACCTGTTACAGATGCCTCGTCAAGCAACATGTAGCATCCTTTGAGTTTCTTTGCCTTCAGTTCAAAGACGTCGCGCCCCCTTACTTTCGTGTATGAAGCTCCCAATGCGTTGAAGCCCATAAAGTGAGTGTCAAGACGACGGCGGCCTATCTTGTCACCTCCGGGCTTTGCGACGGTGGCTTTGCCAAATCTGCCTAGCAATGGACCTATCATCATCACAGAACCCCTCAGTTGGGCACACCTCTTCACAAATTCGTCGGAAGCAAGGTAGTCAAGGTCCAGTTTGTCTGCCTGGAAGGTATATGACCTGTTATTCTGGTCTTTGAGATTGTGTCCCTTAACCTTTACTCCAACGGACTTCAACAACTTAATGAGATTGTTGACGTCGAGGATGTCGGGAACATTGCTTATAGTGACAGGCTCACTGGTCAGCAAAGTGGCACATATCACCTGCAAAGCCTCGTTCTTGGCACCCTGCGGAGTAATGTCACCCTTTAGCCTGCATCCACCTTCTATGATAAATTTGTCCATAATTACAATTATGAATTATGCATTATGAATTGTTAATTGTTAACTGTTAATTGTTAACTGTTAATTGTTAATTAATCATGGTTTCCACCTCTTTTGTTGTCAGTTGGATTTTCCCATTAGTGTAGCGTGCCAGGTCGCTTGCCACTTTTTCTGCATCAACAGTTCCCATTCCCCATGTCATGAGGTCACGATACATCTGGCATACGGTCAACTGGGTCAGGGCATCACGCTCTTCACCTTCTGGCATGTCCATCAGTTTCTCAAAAATCTCGAACAGCAGTCGTCCGTAGTGGCGTACAGGAATCCTTTTTCTCTCGGTATTGTAATCCAATCCTTCAATGTTCATCTCTATAGTAATTTTTTTGGTAATTTTGCTTCGTATTCTTTTCCGTAGTCAGGCACGTAGTATGCTACGTCCTCAAACATCCCCTTGTGATAATGCTTCTCTGCCAGTGGCATCATATGTCGTGCCAGAGGTTTTATGTGGTCAATGAAATGGGCATTGGGGTGCTTGATAGTCTCCTTACATTTCTCGGCCCCGTTTCCGAAGAAATATACAGGGTGCACATCGAGAAACTCCTTGTATGTATCCTCCTCCACAATGTCTGCCTGCGTCTTGCGTATTGGTTTCAGGGCCCTGTCATATATGGCAGAGAATACCTCCATTCTTCTCGCATCTATCATGGGGCATAGCAGCGCATCATCTTCCATTTCCCGTCCGAGCAGAATAGGCACACACATCAGTTCCAGTGTCGGTACGGCAAGCAGTTTCGCATCTGAACCGTATGCAATTCCCTTCGCCATCGACATTCCTATTCGTAACCCAGTGTAGGAACCCGGTCCGCCGCTTACGGCAACAGCGTCCAGTTTTTCGTTCGACAGCAATTCCTTCATCGCCTCATCCACGAAAACAGGCAACACCTCTGCTGCCTTGGACGATCCGTCCCCATGGTCCTCCTTATCCCATATGCAGTGTCCATCCTTTGTCAATGCCACGCTGCATACGTCAGTACTCGTTTCAATATGTAATATTGTAGCCATTTTTTTATTTTGTGCACAAAGGTACGATTAAGTTATGAGAAATGCAAGAAAAAAGCAGAAAAAACGGCATTATTTTTGGTTGTTGCTGAAATTTTACTTATCTTTGCAGTCGAGAACTAACAAATTTTGCAAATATTTGTAAGCTGATAGACATTAAGTTTGATTACAAGGTGTAGAACGGAAAACTCACAATGGATAAGAAAAGACAAGACATAGCCTATTTTGTGTCATTCTGTATAGAACAATATAAGAATGCGAAGAATATGACAGGTGCAGAGGTTATGTGCTTGTTAGACAAATACAATGTGCTTGACTATTTGTGCGAGCATTACGAAATACTCCATACCCAAAGCAGCCAGTGGATTTTAGAAGACATTGATGAATTTATAAGAATACGAGAGGAGCAGAAGGCATGAAGATATACCACGGAAGCATAGATATAGTTGATAAGCCAGAACTCAGAAAATCAAATCGCACACTTGATTATGGTAGTGGTTTCTATGCAACAACATCATTCAAACAGGCAGAAGACTGGGTCCGTAGGAGGATGAATGAGAATGAAGTAACTCATGGTTATGTCAATACCTTCGAACTTGACGAAAAAACTTTGCAGAGATTAAATACTCTGATATTCAAGTCTCCCACAGAGGAATGGTTGGATTTCGTAATGCAGAATCGTACTCAAAAAGATTTTACACACTCGTATGACATCGTGTATGGTCCTGTTGCGAACGACCGTGTATATGCAGCATTTGCTCTTTATGAAGGAGGATTGTTGAACAAGCAGCAACTGATAGCCGAATTGAAAACATACAAATTGATTGATCAATATCTTTTTCATACTGAGGCGGCATTGCAGGCAATAGTATTCATTGAAGCAAAGGAGGTAAAAAAATGAACCTGGATATTAATCAAAGCAACCTGTATCTTCTTTTGCCGTCGAAAGTCGCATGGATGACAGATATGTTGTCAGAAGATGAGAATATCAGCATAGTTGAAGCCGTGAAGAGGATATATTCTTCCGACATCTATAAACGGCTAGAAAAGGAGAGTACCAAGATGTGGCATCTTGGTCCAGTAGCATTATATCAGGGAATATTGGCAACTTGTAAACATCCTGAGTAATACCCTCCCTCTACGGTAATTGCTTGTAGGGGTGATTTACGATACGCCGTATTCTTCTTGTATCATTGGAGTACTCATAGACTGCGAATGTAATTATCCAATTCGTTTACATTTGCAAATTGTCTGCCTGGCTGTTTTCTTGCTCTTTCCACACGTTGAAAGAACTCCTCTTTTGTCATCAACGTGGGGTCATTTGAATGTACAGTAGTCATAACTTAATTTTTTTCTGCCTGCAAAGATATACAAAATTCTCAAATCTGCCAAACAAAATTCTCAAATCTGCCAAACAAAATTCTCAAATCTCCCCAACAAAATTCTCAAAATTGTAGATTTTGCTCACGCTCGGCAATCCGAAAGGACTACAAGCTCTGCTCGCCTGAGCACCAACGGAGCGCAAGAAACTTTCATTGCCCTCGCTAAACCGCCAAATTGACCGATTTACCGATTGACCGATTGACCGAATTGATGTCTTTTCCTGTTTTTGGTTGACACTTTTTTGGCTTTTATGAAAAAATATGGGATGATTTTTTTAGATATTGGAAATTTTTTATACCTTTGCAAATTGGTATGAGACTAAGTCTCAAAGCATCCTAAAACTTAACGTTTAAGATGCAATCTCTTTACAGAGACTTAACCATTTGCGATACTCGGCTGCACCTCGGCATACTAAAAAACAAACTTTTTTGTCTGCTCTCAGTTTGCACGAGCATTGCAGCAAGATTAACCTAAAGAAGAAAATGTGCAAACTGTTTGGAAAAAGTCCGACACCATCGGATGAATCCATAGATGAAAAAAGTGCGACGCCGTCGCATAAATTCAATAATGTCGAATGTGACAGGGACTCTTACCTTTGCATCCGATTATAGAAATTATGAGCAAGAAATCGATACGATTCTATAAAGACCACGAGGTCAGGGCAGTGTGGGATGAAGAAAAGTCCACATGGTGGTTCTCTATTGTTGATATCGTTGGGGCTATTACCGATAGTCCTAATCCTCGCAAGTACTGGAGCGTACTGAAGACGCGCCTCAAGAAAGCAGGAAATGAGTTGACTACACGTTGTAGTCAACTGAAAATGGCAGCAGCTGACGGTAAACGGTATGCCACAGACTGCTTTGCACAAGACGATATCATCCAATTGGTGAGAGTCATTCCGAGCAAAAAGACAGAAGACTTTCTTGACTGGTTCATTTATAGCGACAACACCATAGACGGACAGAGCAAGAAGAAAGCTTATACGCTCATGGAGAGTGGGCTGCTTGACACGCTGAAGCCAGGAACCGTGAAGTGTCTGCAACAGATTCATGCCTTTCTCTTCGGTGGCCTTTACGTTTTTGCTGGAAAGATTCGCACCAAGACAATTGCAAAGGGTGATACCTTGTTCTGCTTGGCCGAACATCTGCATAATTATCTGAAGACTGTGGAGTCTATGCCTGAGACGACATTCGACGAGATAGTAGAAAAGTATGTGGAGATGAATGCTGCACATCCGTTTATGGAGGGAAATGGTCGTAGCACTCGTATTTGGCTAGACTTGATTCTCAAGAAACGACTGAAAATGTGCGTAGATTGGAGTAAGATAGACAAGCGCGAATATCTGGATGCGATGGTAGCAAGCCATACTGATAGCACTCGCATTCATGAACTACTGAAGGGTGCTCTGACTGACAAGATAGATGATCGCGAAATCTTCATGAAGGGCATAGACTATTCATATTATTACGAACAAAACGATTAAGATGTGACAAAGGACTGTCCCTTGTCATATTGGAAAAATTATTTTGGAGGATAGAGATATGGAGAAGAAGAGAATCGTAAAGGTTTGGGTAGATACAGAGGGAGTATACGCTACTACTGAAGACAATGTAACGGCTGGATACAAGTTTAGTCAGTGGAAACGTTTGGCTAATGCATCGCAGAAGGACAGGGAACATTTTTACCTTACCTATGGTGGTATTCATTGGCCTACTCTTGACGAAGACCTCAGCTTTGAAGGAATGTTTGAGAGCAAAGGCTACTGCAAACGTACTCCAACAGAGGACAGCGTTTATTGGTTGGCCTCATAAACCTTAGACTTCGGCTATTTCCGAGTTATTCCGTACCCTACGGAAAAAGATTTCGCTCCCTACGGAAAAAGTTTCCGCACGGGACGGAAAAAACTCGTCACCATTATTCCCCCCTCCCTCGCTCTGTAGTTTAACGATTTTAGTTGACTACTTGGAGCCTTATTTGCGATAAGGGTTGACCCGGGTTAAACTTATTTTTAATTCACGTTGACTCGATTTTGCGTCAGACACAAATCGGGTTTACATTCATTTCTGGTGCAAAGTTACATATTTTATTTTATGCAACCAAAGCTTTGAGCGCAATTTCTCTGTGACTCTTCCATTTTTTCTTCAATTCTCCTGTGCAGAGTGCTGCCTGTGCTGGTG
>FLNX01001160.1_pt1 | contig 26242 bp, 16 predicted proteins | sample 1140341 | NCBI WGS metagenome assembly FLNX01 (sample SAMEA3878208, study PRJEB12797) | bioreactor metagenome | biome: Moose rumen | place: Sweden | collected 2011-10 | reverse complement strand
GAAGCAGCATAAGCCCTGTACCGGAGGGACCCTGCCAATGTGATAGTCGGCTGGACCTTCTGATACCCTCTGAATAGCGACCCCCGCTGATCCCAGCGTAGTGGGGTTTAGGGGTCCTATTGCCCAAAATTACGATTCCACAAAATTTGTGTTATTCTGGAACATGCCAAATATTTAATCTTTGATAAGTTAGGGTGTGATTTTAATAAACCTATTAGTAGCGGCTCAGTTCTTTTAGTTTATAATTGTTTTTTTTTTTGTACAGTTATTCTCTGAACAGCACTCAATTTATGCGATCTTTGTCACAAATACCACATAAGATAGACATATCATGACGCAGATAAAAATTCGGAATATAACCGGCTACAATCTTTGTTTCAGTTTATGGGAGGATTTTCGTTAATACTTGACACACCAGCCTGGATCTCAGGCTGAAAAATGAGATAGCAATATATTTTCAGACTTCATGAGAAAGCCTGGATATGCACAATTTCTGAACAATAAAAAAGGGAGGCATTACCTCCCGTTCCGGTACGATCCCTGCCGCACCGATAATTCCGGCTGATCTCCGCCAGATGGAGCGCTGATCCGATCCATGGCGGACCGGACTCAGGGAATTACTTGTAGTTGCTCTTGCCGGCACCCTTCAGTTCAATGAAAGTGGTGGTGCCAGGGAAATCCATGTAATCCTCATGGCCGCCCTCAGTGCTCTCAACCCTGAGATCGAAGGCATCATAGGAGCCTTTGACAGGGATGGTGAACTCATTGCCGGCGGGAAGGACATAGCCCTCAATTACATTCTCCTCCCAGTCGTCAGTGTCAGAGCCGCTGATGTAAATGGCACTGATCTCAGAACTTGTGGAGTTCCTGATGGTGATGTCAGCACTGGCGGTAAGGGAAACCGCACCCAGGGCCAGACCGAGAACGATGCTCTTGATATCCATTATTCCGTATTCCTTATCTGAAGCAGAATGCTGTGATCAGAAACTGCTGTGGTTAGAAAAGTTCTGAATGAAGGTTCATCCAGCGGTGATCTGCGCACCGCACCGGGACTGGCTGGCAGACCGCTACCGGATCCGGACGGGTGACACACACCGCAGGATCATTATACACGCCCGGGGATCAATTGCCACATTCCCAGTGGAAAATCCCTCCCGGGCCCGGTCTCCAGAAACACGCACTCACGGACATATCGCCGGCGGCATCCCACCTGAATGGTGCCAGGACAGCGCCAGACCGCCCTTGGTTACCTCAGGATCCCTGGTCGGAAATGCCCCGGGTGTCACTGCCCTATCAGGACCCGGAGCACCCGCCACCGCCACTCTGCATCATCCGTCTCCTACGCCCTCCTTCACCTCCATCTCCATTTTCCTCCTCATATCACAATGCTCAGTTCAGATCCCGCTGCCCTCGCACCGCCGGGCCTGGACACATAACAGCCAGGGCGCCACGATCTTGAATAGGGTCAAAAAATTCTGGCACGTGCTGATGATACAATCTGCCGGTGAAAAGATTTCACCTAGCGGCAGAGGCTCCGATCCCGCATCTCCGTCTGCCGCCACCTTGAGCAGTGGCCGCAACAACCGGCCAGGATCCGGATCGTTATCAGAGGAGCATTCATGGATATCTACAACTACAGCGTCAAAAATCTTGACGGCAAGACCACCACCAGCCTGAACGCCTTCCGGGACAAGGTGCTGCTCATCGTCAACACCGCCACAGGATGCGGCTTCACCCCCCAGTACCAGGCACTTGAAGATCTGTACCAGCGTCTCCACGGCCGGGGATTTGAGATCCTGGACTTCCCCTGCAACCAGTTCGGCCACCAGGCTCCGGGATCCGGGGATGAGATCAACCGGTTCTGCACCCTGAACTACCACACCACCTTTCCCCGCTTCGGCAAAACCGATGTCACCGGGGAAAATGCCGCCCCTCTGTTCCGCCATCTGGTGATGAGCAAAGGATTCCGGGGGCTGGACACCCAAACACCGGAAGGAGAAAAACTCCACGCCTATCTGCTGTCCCGGGATCCGGACTACGCTTCCCAGCCCGGGATCAAATGGAACTTCACCAAGTTCCTTATCGCCCGGGACGGCACCATCCTGGAGCGCTTTGAGCCCAGCGATCCCATGATAGAAGTGGAAAAGGCAGTGCTTAAGGCCCTGGAGAACTGAGACCGTTCCAGTCCCGTCCCCTGGGGTACCACAACCGTCACATGCACAGTCCGGACCCCATGCTCTGTGATCCGGAAGCCCGACTCCGGGAGCCGGCTGAGCCCAAGGGGCGATCGGTTCCTCACGGAAAAGATCTTGTCGGAGGAATTCATCCGCCCAATGGAGAATGCTTCCAGAAGCTCCCGGCGTCCAAGCCACCAGAAGTCCGTGCCGCCGGATCTCCCGGCTCAGCAAACGTAAGAACAGAAAGCCCCACGGCAAACAGACAGCCCGCAAACAGCGGGCACAGTAAACAAGGAGAACACAGATGAAACCAGTTATCAGATCAGCACTGTCAGCCCTGGTGGCAGGGGTAGCCCTCATGACACTGACCGCCCCGGCAGCCACCGCGGGAGAGAAGGAGATCACCTCCGCCCGCTACGCCCCGGTGACCACCGGCAAGGCCCGGGTGTTCCACAACCGCCACTCCTTCACCTGCGCCGGGAACGGTCTGGCCTACTGTGAGCATCTGCCCGACAGGAAGTACTCCCCCGAAGAAGAGGAGCTCATGGAAGGCAACAATGTCCTGGGAGACATCACCGTTCTCAGAGACCGGGGCGGCGACGGCTACGCCATTGCCGGTCAGATTTACGTGATGCGCACCTGCGACATTGCCACCGGCTACTACAGCGATCAGGTCAGGGCTCCCCGGCTGTACGAATTTGAGCCGGTGAGCTGCACCAGCAATGACGACGGCTCCATTGACTGTCCCCTGGTGGATCCCGCCGATGAAAACGATGGCATTGTGCAGGTGTTCCTGAACATCCGCCAGGACAGCCCCAAGACCATCAGGATCATCGGTGAGCCCAATCCGGACTACAAAGATCAGTACTCACCCAACTGCTTCGACGCCATCGGATCCACAGTGTTCCACCTGGAGACCCCGGATGAGTTCGCCCACAACATGTACCTCAGCGCACGGCTGGAGTTCAACCGGGTAGACGGTGATCTGAACGCCCTGTGGAAGAGCCTACCGGCAGGCCTGAGAAAAGCACAGCTTCCGGATCAGCGGAAGTGGATCAGCCGCAAAGACGCAAAATGCGGCGCCGTGACCATGAAGGGCTCAGAAAAGAAACTGACCGACATGTATGTGTGCCAGATCCACATGACCGAGGATCGGATCCAGGAGCTCAGCATCGGCGACTGACATCAGATCTCTGCACTGCCCCACCCTACGGGTGACCAGTAATGATGCCGGAAAGACACCTTAACCGGCAATGACATATGCTGATGTGCGCCTTCTTCGGGAGGCGCTTCACTTTAATGGGGTCTGGTAAGATCGACCATGATGACACTCACACCGGTCCCTGTGCCATACCAGAAAGACAGAAGGAAAAGAGGGTCATCGATAGTTTGGGTCCCAAAACTCCGGAACCCCTGTCAGCCCGGCACCCTGACCGTCCGGCTCAGCACCGGCTCTGTGACATAACCGCGTAGCCGCCCAGCAGGGTCACTTCACCCCGCCGGTCACTTCACTGATGCGGCAAACTTCTCCATGAAGGCCACCAGTGCCTTCACCCCCTCCAGGGGCATGGCGTTGTAGATGGAGGCCCGCATGCCGCCCAGCACCCGGTGACCCTTAAGGGAGGTGAGACCTGCCTCCTTGGCCTCAGCCAGGAAGCGGTCATTCAGGGACTCGTCCCTAAGGAAGAAAGGAACATTCATCCGGGAGCGGAAGGCGGGAGCCACCCGGATCCGGTAGAAGGGGCAGCTTTCCAGGAAGGAGTACAGGTAGTCAGCCTTCTGGATGTTGATCTTCTCCATCTCCTCCAGGCCGCCCTTCTCCTTCAGCCACTTGAAAACCAGTCCCGCCATATACCAGCAGAAGGTAGGTGGAGTGTTGAACATGGACTCCTTGGAAGCCAGGATCTTGTAGTCAAAGATGCTTGGGCAGCACTTCATGGCATGTCCCACCAGATCGTCCCGGACAATGACAATGGTGAGGCCTGCCGGGGCCACATTCTTCTGGGCACCGGCAAACAGCAGGCCGAAGCGGCTCACATCCATGGGCCGGGACAGGAAATTGGAGGACACGTCCGCCACCAGGATCCGGTTCCCCACCTCCGGAGGCTCAGGCAGCTCCACACCGCCCACAGTCTCGTTGGAGCAGTAGTAGACATAGTCCACGTCATCCCTGAGATCAGTGATCTTCCGGACGCTGACAAAGCCGTCCTCATCCACATAGTCCGCCTTCAGAGCCCGGACATCGCCATAACGCTGAGCCTCATCCCAGGCATCCTCAGACCAGTTGCCGGTGGTGATGTAGTCCGCCTTCCCCTTGCCGGTGAGCAGGTTCATGGGCACAGCGGCAAACTGCCCCCGGCCGCCCCCCTGCATGAAGAGCACCCGGTAATTGTCCGGGACCTTCAGCAGATCTCTCAGATCCTGCTCCGCCTCCCGGGCCACGGCCACATAGTCCTTAGACCGGTGGGAAATCTCAATAATAGAGGATCCCAGCCCCCTGAAGTCCATGAACTCGCTCTGGGCAAGCCGCATGACCTCCTCGGGCATCATGGAGGGTCCGGCACTGAAATTGTAAACTCTGGACATGGTTTTCTCCTATCTCCTGAAGCGGAGTGTCTGATTGTTGTCTTGGAACAGGGCTTAGGGATCAAAGATCAGGATCCGCTGCCGGCAGTTCTTTCTCCTGCAGGACGCTGCCGTCAATGATCCGGCATGGCAGCGCTGTCAGTCATTCTCCGGCAGCACAACCATCCTGGGCATGTCCGCTCATCCTCGGCTTGAAGAGACTATCAGTAATTCCCCAGGCAGGACTGCACTGTCAGTCATTCCCCGGCGGACCACTGCCGTTCATGCCTTTACCGGACGCTGACGTCCATTCCCCGGCATCAGCATCCTCCGGCGGGTGAGCATCACTCTCCGGCGCTGCCGTCCTCCGGAGCACCGTCTGCGCTCCCGGCGCTCTCCGGAACACCCTCATCAGGGGTATCATCCTCAGAGGTTTCCCCGGCGGCAATGTCACCACCGGCATCCTCTCCGGCGGTGCGGCCGGCAATGGCAGCGGGCACCCGGACCACCCCGGAGATGTAGGACTCCGGCGGCAAGGTCAGGACCTTCACTCCCTGGGATACCCGGGAGGTCACCCGGATCTCGCTGACGTTCACCCGGACCAGGGTACCCACATTGGTGATGATCATGATCTGATCGTCATCCTGGACCTGCACAGCCCCGGCAATGTTGTACTCATCATTGTCCGGGCCCAGCATCAGACCCTTGCCGCCCCTGTTCCGGGCGATATTGAACTGATCCGGATGAGTCCGGCGGCCCTTGCCGTTGGCGCTGATGGACAGGACACTGCCACCGTCATCAGTCACAGTGATCACCGACACCACCTGATCGCCCTTGGCCAGGCGGATCCCCCGGACACCGGTGGAGGTGCAGCCTGAAGGCCGGACATTGTAGCGGGTGACATCACCGCCGGTCTCGCCCTCGGCGGCGCCCTCTTCAGTTCCCTGCTCCTCGTCACCGGCCTCGGCAGCCTCGCTGGTGTCCTCGGCATCATCCTCATCCGGGAAGATATCCTCCCCGGAGGCGGCGGCAGCAGCCTGGCGGCGGAGCCTCAGCTCCTCCCGGCGCTGGGCGCTGAGCTCGGTGAGCTCATTGAACCTGAGCACCATGCCCTGGCGGGTGAAGATCATCAGATCGTCCGATCCGGTGGTGATCACCGCCCCGGCCAGCTCATCCCCCTCCCGGAGGCCCAGCACCGTCTTGCCGGCGGCCATTCTCTTGGAGAACTGGGACAGGCGGGTCTTCTTGATGAGACCTTTCCGGGTGACAAACACCACAAAGCAATTCTCGTCAAACTCCTTCACCGGCAGGATAAAGCGCACCGACTCCCCGTCCAACAGGGGCAGCACATTCACCACCGGGCGGCCCCGGGCTGAGGTATTGGTGGCCTCAGGGAAGCGGTAGACCTTGATCCTGAAGCCCCGGCCGGTGTTGGTGAACAGCAGCAGATCGTCCAGGGTGTTGGTCACCGCCATGAACTCATTGTAGTCGTCATTCTTGGGCCGGGCGGCGATCTTGCCCCGGGCTCCCCGGTGGTAGGTGGTGAAGTCCGACAGTTTCTGGTACTTGGCGTAGCCCAGCCGGGAGATGGTCAAGAGCACGTCATCCGGGGAAATAAGATCCTCCACAGAGATCTCACCCTCCGCATCCTGGATCTCCGTGCGCCGGTCGTCGCCGTACCTTTCGCTGATCTCCTCCAGCTCCTGGCGGATCACCTGGCAGAGCTTCTCCGGTGAGCCCAGGATCTCAATGTATTCGGCAATGGCGTTATAGAGATCCGAGTACTCCCCGGTGACCTCATCCTTGGCGATGCGCACCAGCTGGGCCAGGCGCATGTCCAGGATCCGGTCAGCCTGAGTCTCCGTCAGGCGGTAGCCGCCGTCCCGGTAACCAAATTCCTGGGGAATGGACAGGGGCCGGCAGGCGTCGCCGAAGCGGATCAGGAGTTCCCCGCAGACGCCGGCAGTCCAGGTCCGGCCCATCAGGGCCTGCTTGGCGGTGTTCCGGTCGTCGCTGCTGCGGATGATCCGGACAATCTCGTCCATGTTGTCCAGGGCCACCAGCAAGGCTTCCAGGATGTGGGCACGGTCCCGGGCCTGGGCCAGGAGGAAGGCCGAGCGCCGGGTCACCACCTCCCGGCGGTGGCCCAGGAAACACGCCAGGGCATCCTTCAGGTTCAGGGTCTTGGGACGGCCCCCCACAATAGCCACCATGTTGATGGAGAAAGTGGACTGGAGGGAGGAGAGTTTGTAGAGCTTGTTCAGCACCACCTGGGGGAAGGCGCCCCTCTTGAGTTCGATTTCGATCCGGATCCCTGTCTCAGACTTGGACACGTCCTGGATCCCGGACACCCCGTCAATCTTCTTCTCGGCGATGAGATCGGAGATCTGGCGCACCATCTCCGACTTGTTCACGTTATAGGGGATCTCGGTGACCACAATGGTGGAGCGCCCGGAGGTGTCCGTCTCCGTCTCGCAGCGGCTGCGGATCACCGCCCGGCCCCGGCCGGTGAGGTAGGCAGACTCAATCCCGGCCCGGCCGTAGATCAGGGCGCCGGTGGGGAAGTCAGGAGCCGGAATGTAGCGCATCAGCTCCCGGATGGTGATATCCGGATTGTCCATCAGGGCCAGGCATGCCTGGATGCACTCCCGGAGGTTGTGGGTGGGGATGTTGGTGGCCAGGCCCACGGCAATGCCCGAGGAGCCGTTCACCAGAAGATTGGGGATCTTGGTGGGCAGCACATAGTCCGGAATGTCCAGGGTGCTGTCGTAGTTCTTCTTCAGATCCACCGTCTCCTTGTCCAGATCTGCCAGGAGCTCGTCGGCGATCTTCTGGAGCTTGATCTCGGTGTACCTCATGGCAGCGGCGTCATCACCGTCGATGCTGCCGAAGTTGCCCTGGCCGAAGATCAGGGGATAGCGCAGGGAGAAGGGCTGGGCCATGCGCACGATGGTCTCGTAGATGGCCGCATCACCGTGGGGATGGTACTTACCCATGACCTCACCCACCACCCTGGCGGACTTCACTGTGGCGGTCTTCTTGCCGTTCTGGATGAAGTGCAGGTGCAGCACATGCATGGCATACAGCACCCGGCGGTGAACCGGCTTGAGACCGTCCCTGGCGTCAGGCAGGGCCCGGTCCACAATCACATCCATGGCATAGTCCAGATATGACCTGCGCAGCTCTTCAGATATGTCTACTTTCTTAATTTCCATCGCTTGTCCATGACGTGTCCCGGAAGGCCTCCTGCGCCGGTCCGGGAAAATGATCCCCCCGGGGAGCTGAGACTGGGGCTGTCTCCCCGGAGGGCGGGATCCGGTGCCGGCAAAGCACTCCGGAACCCGTGTTCCGCAGTCTCACCGCACACACAAATTATATCATTTTGGGGAGGGTGAAAAAATCAGATATTTCAGGGACAAAGTCCCTCGGGACGGGACCGGAAGGTGAAAAAACATCAGCATGGCAGCAGATCCGGACACGGCGCCGGAGCACCGCCCTGGGTATTCCTAAGGGAGCCCGGGTCCTCTCCGCAATTCTCCCGCCAGAGCCCTGTGCCCCCCTCAGTCCCCGCGCCCGGACACACCGCCACTGCCGTCTTCCTGCCCTGACGCCTCCCGGGCCACCGGCACCCGGAAAAGTTCATCCCCGGAAAAGATCCATCCCCCACCAAAAGTTCTCTCCCGGAAAAATGTTCAACGCCACCATAACTTCTTTCCCGGAATAGCCCTCTCCCCAAAAAGATCTCTCCCGGAAAATTTCTCCACCCGGATCAGTCCTCTCCAGAAAAGCCCCTCCGCCCCCGGAGAATCCCTCCACCCGGATCAGTCCTCTCCAAAAAAAGCCCCTCCCATCCCGGAAAAGTCACTCCCCCAGAAAGGCTCCTCTCCCCGGGAAAGTTCACCCCCGGGAAAGCCACCCCGCTCACCGGAAAGACTCTTCCCGAAAAGGCTCCTCTCTCCCCGGAAAGGCACCGCTCCGCAGAAAAGCCCTCCCCGGCAAAAAGCCCATCCCCCAAATAAAAACAGGCTCCGCCTGGGAGCCTGCAGGGGGCCGCAAGCCGGCCCCGAAGAGAAGGGAACAATAAGGCAGGTGCCTCAGCTGGTGATCTGCTGCACCGGCTCCTGCTCCCGCTCCTTCCCGTAGTTGGCCTTCATGGAGTTGTCCACATCCTTGTTCACCATGCTGGCAACACAGGAGTCCGACCAGACATTCAGGGAGGTCTCCAGCATGTCGATGACGTTGTAGATAGGCAGGATAAGACCCATGAGCATCACCGGCACATCCATGGAGGCCAGAAGGCTCAGGGAGAGGAAGAAGCAGCCCATGGGGACACCGGCGTTGCCGATGGCAGCGATGGTGGCAATGAAGATCCAGGCAATGACCGTGCCCGCATTGATCTCCATGCCCGCATTCTGCATCAGGTAGATCACCGTCACGTAGATGAAGGCGGCGCAGCCGTTCATGTTGATGGTGGTGCACACCGGCAGCACAAAGCGGCTGACATAGAAGCGGATCCCGCACTTCATCTCGGCGCAGCGCATGGTCACCGGCAGTGTGGCGGCGGAGGACTTGGAGAAGAAGGCCACCATCAGTGCTGTGAGCATGCCCTGGAACATTTTCAGGGGATTGACCCCCTTCAGGATCAGGAACAGGGGGAGGATCAGGAACATCTGCACCAGGTTGGCGGTGATGATCACCGCAAAGTAACCTCCCAGGCCCTCCAGGCGGACACCGGTCTTGAACTCGGCCACGCACTGGGTGATGAAGCCGAAAATGCCCAGAGGCAGGATCTTGATGAGCCAGCCCACCATGACAAACAGCACCTGCTGGATCCCGCCGAAGAAGCTGGTCAAAGCATCCCGGGCCTTGCCGGGACCGATGCGGTTGATGGCCACTCCCAGGACCAGGGCGATGAACAGCACAGACAGCACGTTGCCCTCAATGAAGGGGGCGAAGATATTATCCGGGAACACCCCCACCAGCACATCCACATAGGACTTGTCCCCGGGCAGATCCTCATAGGGATCCGGGATCCCGCCCCCGGGATTGGAAAAGCTCTCCGGAGAGAAGATCTGATACAGCACCGCCGCAGCGCAGGCGGCGGCGATGGTGGTGGAAAAGGTGTACAGCAGCACCCGCTTGAGCATCAAACGGTTGCCCCCGGCGGCAGCCGCCGAAGTCACGGTGCACAGCACCGACACCGCAATGATGGGGATGGCCACAAACTTGAACAGCCGGATGAAGATCAGGGAGATCACATCCGCAAAGTAAATGGTGTGCTCAGTGCCGTAAAGGCCGTTCATGGTGCCGAACAGGATGGCGGCGGCATAGAGGCAGATGGTGATGAGCCGCCGGTTGAGGGAAGATCCACCCTGGGGATCAAGGTCACTCATAACAGAAAAACTCCGCAAAAGTCAGAAGGCAGGCATAACAGGCCGGTCCCGCCCGCACAGGGGAAACCAGGACTGCAGCGGGCATGCAGGGAGATCGGAGATCCTGCACCAAAGCACAAGCCGGCTCCCCCTGGAACCCATGGGGGTGAACCCGCAGGAAAATGCCAGATCCAGACCTGGTCATGCCGGACAGCATGTGAATATAACAGGGGAGCATGGGGATGGGGAAAAATCAGATTGTTACGGCGGTGCGGTGCGTTGAGCTGAAGACCGCTGAGGTGCGCGGAACGGAGATCCGCTCAGGAGCATAGAACAGAACTGAAATGAGGTGAGGTGGGGTGGGGAGAGATGAGATGGGGAAGATCAGGCCGTACACGGCGAAACGGAAAAGGAGGGCAGAAGATCAGATGGGCAATTCAGGCGGAGGATCAGAAGGCAACGGATCACCGGAACCGGAACCGATCCAGCCGTCTGCCAATCCCCCGGCAGTTACCGGCAGGATCTCACCAGTTCCCAGCAGTAGTCCAGCAGGCCCTCACCAGTTCTCAGCAATCGTCCAGCAGATTCTCGCCCACGGAGCACTGCCCGAACTTGACGGACAGTTGGGATGAGTACTCATCCTTGGAGTTCATGTTGCTGATGACCAGCCACTCATTGTTCAGGAACTGCTGCTTGTATTTGCCGCCGTTGGGCATGTCGTTGATGAAGGCGTCATTGACCTTGAACTTGAGGGTCACGTTGACGGCGTCCTTCACATCCTTCTTTCCGGAGGCAAAGGTGATCTCACCGCCTTTTTCAATCTTCAAAAACCCCTTGGAGTCCTTGGAGATCAGCTGCATCCGATCCACAAACAATGCCCCCCGGGTGCGCATCAGGTTCCTGAGATTGTCAAAGTCAAAGGAGACGCCCTTTTCACCCATGCGGAAGAGGTTCTTGGCGGTGGCGATGAAATCAATCCAGAAGGTCTGATCCACCCCAGCGGCCCGGAGGTTCAGGACGTTCTTCTCAACGTGGAAGTCATTGGTCCAGGAGGGATTGTCATGCTCATAGGAACGCACCGCCACGTCCACCTTCATGTCAGCCAGACCGGATGAGCCGGCGGAGGGAGCCGCATCCACGGAGATGCTGGCATTCTCCACGGAGATCTTCTCCCCGGTCTTAACATTCTTGGACTCGTAGCGGACCATGGAAAAGTTCTTGGAGTTCAGCAGGAACAGATCCGGCAGGGCCTTGAGATCGAAGTCGCCCACCAGGAAAGCGATGTTGGTGTTGAAGCCGGTGGCCTTGTTCTCCGACAGGATCTGATCAATCTTGATGCCAAAATGGATGGCGGCGTCACCGAAGCTGCCCCTGAAGTCACCGGTGATCCCGGAGATGTTCAGGGATCCGGCCTCGGAGGCGGACTTGAAACCGTTGCTGTTGGACTGGGCGAACCGGCCCTCGAAGGCGTTGGTGAAGTACTGCACATTCCAGCTGCCGTCCACCCTGAGATCCCGCATGTCACAGAAGGGGCAGGTCACCAGTTCCCCGTCCAGGTTGGACAGCTGGAATTCATTGTGCTCCCCAAAGGGGGTGAGGGAGGTCTTCACCGTCAGGGTGAAGGAGAGCTTCTTCCCCTGGTACTTCAGGACATAGGACCTGAGCCTGGACAGCAGGGAGTCATCGGCGGCAATCTCATCAATGACAAGGCTCCCCCCGGAGCTGGCAGAGAGGCGCTTTAACGCCTTGTCCATGTAGAGATCATGGGCATAGCCGGAAAAAAGGATGGTTCCGAACACCAGCCCCGCCAGAAGAACCGCGGAGATAATGAAGTACTTGATATTAGACATAGGGGAAGGCCGCCAGCCCGTCTGCGGGCAAACTCCAGGTAATCAGATCACAAAAAACATCACTGTATTCTAGCATAGGGCCGGTGCATATCATAACCGCACCGGCAAAAATTCAGACACGCCCCACAGCACTGATCAGGGCCGCTGTCACCGGGAACCGGACCATGCCAGCGCCCTGCTTTTTAGGCACCGTAACCGGAAGACAGCCGCCTGCCCACCCCGGCCGTAACGATCACCGTCACAGGTGAAAGTGGGGATGGCAGTAGACATCATAGGTGCTGCCGTCAGCGCTCAGCACCACGTCCCACCGGTCGTCAGGGGAAAACCGGCACCGGTCGGCCACAAACCAGCGGTCACCTCCCCCGGGCTCCGTGAAATGCAGGAGCGTGCCGATCCCCCTGCCATCGTCCACCACCACAAGAGCCTCAGGCACGGCACCTTTAAGGAGGCGCTTTCCGGAGCACAGATGATGCAGGATCCGCCGGAGGTACCCGGCGGCGATCAGCACATAGAGCAGCAGGAGAACCAAGACAAAGGCCCAGATCCCGCTGTCCTCCTGGGCCTCCCGGACATAGTGGAACTCCGGCCGGGTCTTCTGGTAGATCACCGTGACATAGGGAACTGCCCGGGAAAGAAAGGCGCTGCCGCTGTAACTGTGGCCGTCCACCAGGTAACTGTAGTAAATCTGGAAGCGCTCCTCCTCCCGGCAGACATCCTGGCCGCCGGTGGCACCGGAGCCGCCCCGGCACACGGTGCTTGAGGAGGGATAGACCGAACTCACCTGCCCCATGGACTGGCCGGAGTCAGTGATAATAGTGAGGAAATAGTCCCCGGCAAAAAAGAATGAGGCCAGAGTGCAGACAGCAAGGAAAAGCAGCACCAGGGGAAGCATGGATGGCAGGTAACCCACATGGCACAGGTTGTCGTTCACCATGATGCCACGGTCCCGGAAGCTTTTGAGTGTGATGGGTTCGCCCAGCATGATCTAAGGAAATTGAAACAGTCGGGGCATTGTAAGCCCCGCCCCGGCAGATCCCAAGGAGGAGCCTCCGGATCAGAGGAGCACATCTCAAAAATAGCAGGACTTGCGCATGAACCGTAACCCCTTCAGGCCACTCACACCGCTCGTTTTTTGGACAAGCGACAACGCGGCTGACCTAAGTCTTACGGTTCGTTTATCGGCTCTTCATCATTGTGTAGCCCTACGTTTTGATTTGGCCAAAAGCTGGAGAGACCGCTCATGCGTAGGCCCTGCCAAAAAAGGGACACAGAGCCGGCTGGGGTGCCGGTGGAAGGAGGAGGGGGAGATCATCCGATCATGGGGAACGTGCGACACCCCCGTTGCGGCCGGAGCCGGACCCCCATCTGACCAGGACAGAAGAAGCAGAAGGGGAAAGGCCGCCCCTACGGGCACCTCTCCCCCTCTCAGATCACAGGGATCACAGCATTGCTGTCTCAGCCAGCCCTCAGACCCCAGCCTGCCCCAGGACACAGCCTGAGCCGCACAAGGTGCGGGGACCTGCCATGCATCCCAGCCGCTGCCGGCAAATACGCAGCTGCGTTCCTGCTCCGGCCGTCTTATGACAGTGCGCAGCGGGCGTTGCGGAAGGCCCTGAGCCAGGGTCCGGCCTCGCCCCAGTTGTCGGGATGCCAGGAGTTGCAGCATGCCCTGACCACCCGCTCAGGATGGGGCATCATGATGGTCACCCGGCCGTCGGCACTGCACAGGCCCGTGATCCCGCAGGGAGATCCGTTGGGATTGTAGGGATAGCGCTCCGTGGGCTGCCGGTGGTTGTCCAGGAAGCGGACAGCCACCTGGGAGCCGTCCTGGGCAGCCTTCATCTGTTCAGGGCTCCTAAACTCCGCCCTGCCCTCACCGTGGGAGACGGCGATAGGGAGAACCGATCCCTCCATGCCGGAGAAGAAGAGCGAAGGTGACTTCATGATCTCCACCAGGGAGAACCGGGCCTCAAAGCGCTCGGACTCGTTGCGCACAAACCGGGGCCAGCAGTCGGTGCCGGGAATAAGCTCCCGGAGATTGGACATCATCTGGCAGCCGTTGCACACGCCCAGGGCCAGTGTTCCGCTGCGCTGGAAGAAGGCGGCAAACTCGTCCCGGGCCCGGCTGTTGAACAGGATGGACTTGGCCCAGCCCTCGCCGGCACCCAGCACGTCGCCGTAGGAGAAGCCGCCGCAGGCTGCCAGAGCCTGGAAGTCCGCCAGGGAGATCCGGCCTTCCAGGATATCACTCATGTGGACATCCACCGCCGTGAAGCCGGCCCGGGTAAAGGCGGCAGCCATTTCATTCTGGGAGTTGACGCCCTGCTCCCGGAGGATAGCCACCCGTGGTCCGGTGCCGGCGTGGATCAGAGGTGCGGTCACATCCTCCTCAGGATCAAAGGTAAGGCTCACGGACAGGCCCGGATCTGAAGCGTCGGACTTGGCCTGGAACTCGCTTTCAGCGCAGGCAGGGTTGTCCCGGAGGGCCTGGATCCGGCTGGTGGTCTCGCCCCACACCGAGCGCAGGTGGCTCCGGGTGCTGCGCAGCACCGGGTTCCCGTCCCTGGTGAAGGTGATGTGATCATCCGCCGCCGGGGCGCCGATAACCAGGGTGCACCCGCCCAGGCCATGGCCGGAGAGGATGTTCAGCACTTTCTCCTTCTCAGCCATGGACACCTGGATCACAGCACCCAGCTCCTCGGAGAACAGCGCCCGGAGATCATCCCCGTCCACCTGATCCAGGGAGATCTTCACACCCGTGCCGCCGGCAAAGGCCATCTCGCACACTGTGGCGAACAGGCCGCCGTCGGAGCGGTCATGGTAGGAGAGGATCTTGCCCCGGGACACCAGGAACTGCATGGCGTCATAGAAGGAGCGGAGATCGTCGGCAGAGTCCAGATCGGCCGGCACATCACCCAGCTGGCGGTAGGCCTGAGCCAGGCAGCTGGCACCCAGGCGGTTCCGGCCCCGTCCCAGATCCACCAGGATCAGGGCGGTGGGACCCAGATCCGTGCGCAGCTGGGGAGTCAGGGTGCGCCGCACGTCCTCCACCCGGGCAAAGGCGCTGATCACCAGTGTCATGGGGGAGGTCACCGTCCGGGTCTCCTGGCCCACAGTCCAGGAGGTCTTCATGGACATGGAGTCCTTGCCCACAGGGATGGTCAGCCCCAGGGCGGGACACAGCTCCTCGCCCAGGGCCCGGACCGCCTCATACAGCCCCGCATCCTCGCCGGGGTGACCGGCGGGGGCCATCCAGTTGGCGGAGAGTTTGATCCGCTCCATGGGGCCGATGTGGCAGCAGGCGATGTTGGTCAAAGCCTCGCCCACGCAGAGACGGGCCGAGGCGGCATGGCTCAGCAGGGCCACCGGGGCCCGCTCGCCCATGGACATGGCCTCACCGTAATAACTGTCATAGCTGGCAGTGGTCACGGCACAGTCTGCCACGGGCACCTGCCAGGGTCCCACCATCTGATCCCGGGCCACCATGCCGGTGACGGTGCGGTCGCCAATGGTGATAAGGAAGGTCTTCTCCGCCACCGCGGGCATCCGGAGGATCCGCTCAGCAGCCTCCCGGACGGAGATCCCGGAAAGCTCCAGGGGACGGGGGGTGGACACACCGCTCTTCACATCCCGGTGCATCCGGGGAGGCTTGCCCAGGAGCACTTCTGTAGGCAGATCAATGGGACGGTTGCCGAACAGGGAGTCATCCAGCTCCAGCCGGTGCTCCGGCACCGCGGTGCCCACCACCGCATAGGGTGCCCGCTCCCGGCGGCAGATCCGGTCAAACAGGGGCAGATCCTTCTCGGCCACCGCCAAGACATAGCGCTCCTGGGACTCATTGCACCACAACTCATAGGGGCTCATCCCCGGCTCGTCACTGGGCACGCTGCGCAGCTGGAACACGCCGCCGCAGCCGCCGTCGCTCACCAGCTCCGGCAAGGCGTTGGACAGGCCGCCGGCACCCACATCGTGGATGAAGAGGATGGGATTGTCCTTGCCCATCTGCCAGCAGCGGTCAATGACCTCCTGGCAGCGGCGCTCCATTTCCGGGTTGTCCCGCTGCACCGAGGCAAAATCCAGATCTTCCGCAGACTGGCCGGAGTTCATGGAGGAGGCAGCGCCCCCTCCCAGGCCAATGTTCATGGCCGGGCCGCCCAGGACGATCAGGCGGGATCCGGCAGGGAAGGGTTCCTTGCGGATATGCTCCCGGCGGATGTTGCCCAGGCCCCCGGCCAGCATCACCGGCTTGTGGTAGCCCCGGATCTCCCGGGTGCCGTTCACCTCCACCTTTTCTTCATAGGTGCGGAAGTAGCCGGCAATATTGGGCCGGCCGTACTCGTTGTTGAAGCCCGCAGCCCCCAGGGGCCCCTCGGTCATGATCCCCAGGGCCGGGGTGATGCGGCCGGGACAGCCGAAGTCCTCCTCCCAGGGCTGGGTGAACCCGGGGATCTTAAGGTTGGACACGGAGAAGCCGCACAGACCCGCCTTGGGCTTGGAGCCGGTGCCCGTGGCGCCCTCGTCCCGGATCTCACCGCCAGAGCCCGTGGCGGCTCCCGGATAGGGGGAAATGGCGGTGGGATGGTTGTGGGTCTCCACCTTCATCAGGATATCAATGGGCTCCTGGCGGAAGGAGTAGATCCCGGTGGCAGGATCAGGGTAGAAGCGCCCGGCGTCACTGCCGTCCATGACGGCGGCGTTGTCCCGGTAGGCCGAGGACACATGATCCGGGGTCTTCTCAAAGGTGTTGCGGATCATGGCAAACAATGACTTGTCCTGGGGCACCCCGTCAATGGTCCAGGAGGCGTTGAACACCTTGTGGCGGCAGTGCTCGGAGTTGGCCTGGGCGAACATGTAGAGCTCCACATCATTGGGGTTCCGCCCCAGCTCCCGGAAGGAGCGTTCCAGGTAGTCCATCTCGTCACTGCTCAGGGCCAGACCCAGGGAGACATTGGCCTCTTCCAGGGCCTCTCTCCCCCGTCCCAGCACATCCACCGAAGTCATGGGGGCGGGGCTCTGGGTGGCAAAAAGCCGTTCACCGTCCTGGAGGGAGGGGAACACCGCCTCCATCATGCGGTCGTGGATCAGGGAGCTGATGATCTGGCGCTCACGGTCACCCAGGGAGGAGGAGCGCACATAGTAGGCCACACCCCGCTCCAGGCGCCGGATCTTGTCCAGGCCGCAGTTCCGGGCGATATCCGTGGCCTTGGAGGACCAGGGGGAGATGGTGCCCGGCCGGGGGATCACCAGGAACAGCTCACCCACCGGAGCGGACTCCGGCACAGCAGGTCCGTAGGTCAGCAGGCGATCCAGAACCCGGGCCTCATCCGCCGTCAGATCCCCGGAGAGATCCGCAAAATGAACATACACGGTCTCAATGGCATCCACCGCCGCTCCGGCCGCCCGGCAGCCCTCCAGCAGTTTGCTGATGCGGAATCCGGAAAGTGCCGGCGCGCCCGTTAAAATCTTCATGATCAAGCTCCCGTTGTGTGCATGCAGGTGGAAGATCCGGCGCCGTCCCGGGGCGGCTGCCGGCTGAAAAAGAAATGATCCCGGGATCGCCTCCCGGGAAACGCCGCCATTATAGCAAAAACAGGCGGACTTTACCGAAGGCGGCATAGCCGGCCAAGGAGCGCAGGGAAGGCGGAAGGGCGGCCATTGCCAAAAAGAGGGCCGGATCCCCGGAAGGGGCAAAGGCGCCTAACCGCCATGCCCAGATAAACCTCCAGAGGTGAGGCCGGACACGGGGAGTGACCGGCGGAAAAGGAGTTCAGACTGAAGGAAGGGAAAAAGGGCGCAAGGAGAAATGGAGAAGGCCCGGACCGGCAACGGCCATCAAGGCTCCGGCGGAGATCCCAGGCAAGGTCTTACGATGCGGCCTCCTCCCGGGCATGGCGGCGGATCCAGATCCGGGAGATCCAGAAGACACCCAGGGCCAGAGCTGCGCAGACGAAGATGGTCCAGGCAAAGGGAAGGGCCCCCGCTCCCTCGAAGGAGTTCAGGATGATCCCCGCCGCAGCGCCCCCGGCAAAGCGCAGCGCCCCCATGGCGGCAGAGGCGGTGCCGGACTTCTCCGGATACAGCCCCAGCACATAGGCCGTGGCGTTGGAGCCCACCACCCCCAGGGTGCAGATGAAGATCAGCACCGGGATCAGCACCGACAGGATGCTCTCAAAATGCAGGTGGACGCTGATCACCAGCAGCACACCCCCGGTGAAGCTGATGATCAGGGCGCCAAACAGGGTGCGCAGGGGGCCGAAGCGCCCGGCGATCCGGCCGTTCAGGGCTGTGCACAAGGCAATGCTCACAATGTTGGCGGCAAACAGGAAGCCGTACTCCCCGGGGTTGGCGCCGTAGATGTTCATGTAAACATAGGGTGAGCCGGCAATAAAGGCGAACATCCCGGCACCGTGGGCCATCTGGGCCATCACCACCCCGAAGGATCTGACAGAGGTCAGAACCTCCAGATAGTTCCTGAACACCGCCCCTGGCCGCAGGGACTGGCGGTTCTCCCGGGAGAGGGTCTCGGGCATCATGAAGGTCACCAGCAGGATGAGCATAAGGGCATAGGCCGAGAGCACCATGAACACCGGGCGCCAGCCCAGAGCCGCCATGAAGCCCCCCAGGATGGGGGCCACCAGAGGGGCAATGTTGATGGTGAGCATGGTCACCGACACCGCCCGGACAAACTCAATCCCGTCAAACAGATCCCGCATCACCGCATTGATCACCACCACCCCGGCGGCGGCCCCCAGGGCCTGGAAAAGCCTGAGGGCGATGAACAGGGAGATGCTGTTCGCAAACACCGCCGCAAAGGAGGCGGCCAGGAAGATCACCGTACCCATGAGGATCACCCGCTTCCGCCCCAAGGCGTCAGCCAGGGGGCCGTAGAACACCTGGCCGATCCCCATGCCCAGGAAGAAGACGCTCACGGAGATCTGCACCGTCTGCACCGGGGCAGCCAGATCCTCAGCTATGGCGGGAATGCTGGGCAGGTACATATCCGTGGACAGGGGGCCCATGGCGCACAGCAGGCAGAGAAAGGTGACGATCATGGCAAACTGGCTTCGTCTCACGGGCTCCTCCGGATCATGGAACAGTGCGCGGATCCCCTCCCCTGCCCCGGCCGGAAACAGCGTGTCAGAGGCTTAAGGGAGACGGTTTTTGCGGTTGCACTTCAAAAGTTTACCATATAAAATTGCGTGACATAGATAACATTATTGCGGGCACCACAGCACGGCGTAACGGCGGATCAAATGCAGGTTTTCAAGATACACGGAACGGAGTACGCCGTGGAGAAGCTCCTGGGCAAGGGCAAGGGCGGCTATTCCTTCCTGGTGACTGATGAGGAGAGCAATCCCTTCACCATCAAGCAGATCCACCATGAAAAGTGCAGTTACTACACCTTCCCCGAGGACAAGCTGGGCCTGGAACTCAGACACTACGACTTCCTGAAGGGGATCGGGGTCAAAATGCCCACCCTCCTGGACTTTGACCGGGATCAGGAGATCATCCTGAAAGAGTACATCCATGGTCCCACACTGATGGATCTGGTGATGAAAGGACAGATCACCGTAGAGCAGATGATGTACATGCAGAATCTCCAGGAACTGTGCCAGAAGAACAACGTCAACATAGACTACTTCCCCACCAACTTCATCGTGCAAAATGATGAGATCTTCTATGTGGACTACGAGCTCAACGTGTATGATGAGAAGTGGAACTTTGACAACTGGGGCCGGAAGTACTACTCCCGGGAGACCCGGGAGTTCCAGGAATACCTGCAGTCCCTCCAGGCAAAGGAGTGATCATGAGATTCTACCGCAGAGGCCAGTCCCTGAAGCACAACTCATCCGCCCGGCACCGCCACCTGGCCGTGGTCAAGAAGACCCGGCAGAAACTCAGGCAGCACCGTCACATTGCCTTCTTTGAGGAGATCTGGCGCGCCGCCCCCGAAGATAACGCCTCCCTGACCCAGAGTGAAGAAAGCCGGGAAAGCTGAGCCGGATACCGGAGCAGGTCCCAGTCAGGCGCTGTCACTCCCATCACTCTACCCTCTCTCCACTCTACCCTCTCCCGGCCCGACGTTTACTTCCCAGCCGGAGACTGACCTCCGGTCGGAGTAGCGGAGGATCCAGCGGCAGAAGATCCGGACGTGGCCCCCGGTGTGCCGGAGGAGTCAGCCACCGCCGCACCCGCCACGGCTCCGGGTTCAGTTCCGGTCACTGTCACGGTCCCGGACCGATGGGCAGATCCCGCCGTCATGGCCGCTGATCCCCCATCCGTCCCGGAGAGCTCTCCCCGGGCAGACTGCACCGCCTTCCGGGATGCCCCGTCATTACCGGGGAGTTCTCCGGAAGTTCCCGCCGGCACCCGATCTCCCGATCCCTTGCCAGCAGGAGCAGCCGATCCGGATTTTCCACCGGTCTTGCCCGGCGTCTCGGGACCTGCGGCGCTGTTCTCAGATCCCCCGTCACTGCCATTTTCCCCGTCACTGCCCTTTTGTCCGGCACTGCCCTTTTGTCCGGCACCAGCCTTTTCCCCGGCGCTGTCCTTTTCCCCGGCCTCCTCAGCCGCACGCCGCTCCTGCCAGGACTTCAGTTCGATCTCCAGCTGGGCACGGAGCTCATCGTCAGCATCCGTGCGCTGCCGGGTGGGGCTCCACCTGACCGCATGGACATCTGACACCAGACGGTTCCCCCGATCATCAAAGAGGACATACTTGAACACCAGGGGCTCCCGGAGCATCACTGTCCGGGCAATGCGCATGCTGTTCTGGTAAACCACCTGGGTGGAGTAGTGGATCTTCCTGGCCTCCCGTTCACCGTCAGCGGCCCAGGTGCTGCCAGCAGCTCCGGACTCCGATCCGGTCTCCTGGGTGACAGTGCCGCTGCCATGGGTGCCAAACCTCCGGGCCACCTCCTCCATGGTGACGGCAGGTATGGGAATGGTGATGATATCCCCGGGGGTGAGTTTCCGGGACAGCAGGTGGGGCGAGGATGTCCGATCCAGAAAGAAGCAGCAGATGATCTCAAAGGGCCGATCCTCCCGGGTGAGATCCTGGGCAAACAGCAGCAGGGCATCCTTCCGGTTCAGCCGGATCCGGGAGACATAGGTGACATACTCCGGAGTGGAGGAGATCACCGCAATGGGCAGGGGATGCCCGTCCAGGGTGATCCAGGTGCCGTCCAGGGAGTCGGTGAACTCCCCCTTCTCCCAGTCGGAGAGCATCCGCTCGTCAAAACCCAGATCCAGCACCAGGTTCCGGGAGGAGGCCTTTCCCGGCTCCTCTGCATGAACCAGACCGGCGGCAAAGTTGACGTCGCTGATCTTCCGGAGGAGTTCCGGCGGGATCCGGAGCCGGGACCGATCTTCGGGGGTGAATTCCATGGGGATCTCAGCGGCCCGGGTGACGCCCCCGGTCTCCCCGTCGGGGACAAAGCCGCAGAAAAGCCGGATGTCAAAAGAGGAGTTCCGGTCAGCCAGGGCGCACATGCTGTCGGCGTAGGCGTCAAAGTCCACCTCACCCCTGGCATGGCGCTCCCTCAGCTCATCCCGCTTCCGCTCCAGGGCCAGTCTCTTCTTCCGGCTGATCTTCCGGCTTTTGCCCGTCTCCTGGTAGGACTGGGGTGCCATGGCAGAGATCACCGGCACCACACAGGCGTCCTGGGCATTGAGTTCCTCCAGCCAGTCACCGTCATCCGCCTCATCCGGATCCCCGCCGGAGGCGTTGTCCACGATCTGGGCAGAGTTCACCAGGACGCTGTGCTCCTCATCATCCGCCGTGAACCGGCGGTATTCCGGGGAGATCTGGGCGGCGGCGGCTCTGGAGGCACCATCACCCTCTGATCCCCTGCCCCCGGCGCAGCCATCCTTCCCGGAGCCGTCACCCTCAGGAGCCTGGCATTCCTCCGGGGACGGGGATACAGAGGCAGTCCCACCGCCGGCAGCACCGGTAACCAGATCACCGGCCGGCACACCCTCCCCGGCAGAAGCAGATCCCTGATCCGGGGCACTCCCCGGAGTTCCGGCCCCAGTTTCAGGGGAAACCGCGGCTCCGGTCCCTGCTGCGGATCCGCTGCCGGCGGAGGCCCCAGGAGCGGCCGGTGCACTCTTCCCGGTCTCTCCGGTGGTAGCCGTCCGTCCCTCATTATTGGCAGCGGCGGGATCCGTCTCCCCGGACTGGTTCTGGATCTGGAGGCGGTAATTCTCTGATGCCCGCTCCAGCAGGGAGAAAAAGCCCTCCCGGGTCATGTAGCGGTAGGGGGCGGGGCTGGCGGCCAGCATATAGTTCTGGAAGCCCGAGAGGATCTGGGAGGCGAACTGCTGATCGGAGCCGCTGCCGTGGAGGATCCTGCTCAGGGGATAGTAGGTGGCCAGACCGCTGCCCCCGGTGTACGGCAGAGAGGCAAACACCGGCACCGCCCGGCTGAAGTCCTCCCGGAGCTTTTTGATCTCCCGGGGGAAATGGCTCTCCAGCTGCCGGTGGAAATCCCCCAGATCCACCTGATCGCTGACCAGATCAGGCTCAAAAAACTGGAAGGTTCCGTAGCCGTAAAGGGAGGCCTTCAGGGCCATGCGATCCAGTTCGGCCTGGGTGATGATCCCCTTCTGGAGGTTGAAGGCCAGGGCACAGCCCAGGCGCTGGAGATCCAGCAGGAGGCTCCGGGAGCGGGCCAGATCCACCAGGGTGAGGCTGATATCGGAGTAACCGGCCTCGCTGGCGGAGATCATATAAGTGGTGATCATCATCCGGGCCAGATCTGCCGGACCGGTGAGAGGCTCCTCGGACAGGCGGTAAAGCCAGGCGGTGTAATCCCAGGCCATCCAGGGGGAGACCTTCTCGCTGGCCAGCATATACCGGGCCAGGGGAAGCATGAAGTGCACCGTGTCCACAGTGGCCATGGCATCGGCGTCAAAGAAGATGATGTCATATTTCCCGGACTCCAGCATGGCAGCCCCCTGCCGGATCCCCTGCTGGAGTTCTGGCAGGCGCATGACGCTGCTGTGGATCTCGTCATGCACCACCCCGGCGGTAGCGCCTCCGGTGCTGTGATCCCAGATGATCAGCATGGTCTGGCGACCCTGGTAGCGTTCCTGGGCAAAGCGCAGGAAATCCGCCAGGGTGTCCGGGGAGGCCATGGAGGCACCCGGCACCCGGCCGATCTCCCGGAGGGTCCCCTGCTCCGGGGTGTAGCGGACCAGGGAGTCGGCGGGAATGCCAAACATGTTCCACTTCCGTGCGCCGCCGGTCTGGATCACCACCCGCACTCTGGAGGGATCCGTCTGGGCCTCCACCATCTCCGCAATGTCGGCGGAGGCGTTGCCCACGGAGGATTCAGAAACGCCCCCGGACATGTAGACCAGCACCAGCCAGTCACTGATCTCGGCAGCGGCGGCAGGGAAAGAAGTCAGCAGAAGGAGAAACAGTGCCAGAACGCCCCCGGCTGATGCGGGGCGCCGGCAGAAGCAGAAAAGAGAAAGTCTGGACACGGCTGTACAGCACCGGAAAAGAAGGAAAAAATTTTCACTGAGATTATACCGGAGAAAGGCCCCGGGGGAGACGGGAAGTATGGGGAAATGCACCCCGGCAGCATAAATTCCGGAGCCCGGGAGAATGAGGAGTGTCCTGGCCGGTGAACCGCCAGATCCGGCGGATCTCAGAAATTGCTTTCGGAGCACAGGACTCCGCTCCGATCCCGGAACGGAAAGGAAGATCTGCGCCCGGCTGAGGGGCACCAGAGCGGCGGAAAGCCGCATGCGCACCGATCCGGAATGCTACAATAATGCCGGAGCCGCCACCGGCCGCCTCACCGACCAATCCCCGGAGAACAGATCGGAAATTCAAGGAGCCCGGATCATGAACACCACAAAGCCAGAAGGGACCGCTGCCAGCCCGGACATTTCCGGAATGGAAGCCCGGAAGGATCTGGGGGTTATCGGCGTGATCTGCCGTCACATCCTCTGCTTCACCGCCCTGATCCTGGCCATGATGTTTCTCCGCAGCGCTGTCACCCAGCCCCCGCATCCCCTGCCGGAGCACTCCGCAAACTTCAGCGCCCAGGATTTCAGCCATGTACTGTCCAGGGAGACGGAAGATCTCATCGCCCGCCAGGCGGCGGAGATCCAGCAACTCACCGGGATCCGGATGGCACTGGTCACCGTGCCTGGTACCGGAAGCGAATCCCCGGAAACCTATGCCAGGCAAACCGCCGCATCCCTGGGCCTGGGCCCGGACCGGAACAGCAGTTCCCGGAAAGGAGAGGGGATCCTGATCCTGCTGGACACCTCCGGCAAAGCCGCCGCCGTCAGTTCAGGCGGGATCCTGCCGCCGGAGGAGGAAAAGGCCCTCAGATCCGCCTTCCGGGCTCCCGGAAGCGCTGGCATCTGGGACCGGACCGCCGCCGATCTCTTTGCCCGGACTGCCGCCTCCCTGTGCCGTGAGCAGGGGGCAGATCTGCCGGCAGCATTCCGTTCCCTGCCCCGGGAGGGAACGTCAGAAAGAGCAGGAACCGGATCGGAGCCGGAGCATGATCCCCGGATCCCGGGTAAGGCATCCGATCAGCAAATCCCCAGCACGGATCTGTCAGGAGATCCGGTTCTGCCGCCGCCCCAATCCCTGGATCACGGGGAGACATTGCCGCGCCGGATCGGCACCGGTGCCCTGGCAGCGGTCATCCTGCTCCTCTTCACCCTGCCCTTCCGTTTTGTCTTCCGCCTCCTCTACCGGAAAGGGAAAGCCGGAAGCATCACGCAGGCGACGGGAGAGAGCAGAACAGATCGGCACCGGACGGCAGGGATCCTGCTGGCAGTGATAGTGGCGGGCACATCCCTGTGCGGACTGATCAGAAACGGCACCGTCTGTCATGACTACACAGCCGGAACAGCGGGGGAAAGCTTCTATGTCCAGGACTTCAGCGGAGTCTTCACAGATGAGACCGAAAGGTTCATCACCGGTGCGGCCCGGAGTCTCAGGGATGCCACCACAGCCCAGGTGGTGGTGATGGCAGTCCCGGACACCGGCAGCCAGTCCCTGGAGGAATTCAGCCTGGACACCGCCAGCCAGCTGGGCATTGGATCTGCCGCCCGGGACAACGGCATCCTGCTCCTCTTCACCACCGAACAGCCCCATGTGCGCCTGGAAGTTGGCAGGGGTCTGGAGGGGCTGATCACCGACAGCCGCGCCGGCAGGATCCTGGATAAACATGCGGTGGAGCCCAAAGACTCCCGCCACTGGAATGAGGCCGCGCTGAAAACCTTCAGCGCAGTGGCGGAGATCATCTACAGGGATCAGTCCCTTGAGCCGCCGCCGGATCTGAACCACAGAGGGGCCATAGAGGAAGACACCAGAGGTCCCACCTTTGCTGACAGGATCCCCGGAGAAAAGTCACTCACCGCCGGTGAATCCTTTCTGGAGCAACTGAAAAAAGCCTTTCTGCTGTTTCTCGGCTGGCTCATGGCAGTTGGACTCCCCCTGCTGATCTGGCACTGGCTCAGAAAGAAGGGTCACCATCCCGCATCCGGAGGGGATGAAGATCCCGAAGGCAGCGGAAGTTACAGCAGCGGCAGTTACGACTCCGGCAGTAACAGCAGTGACAGTTACAGCGACAGCGGCGGCGGCGGAAGTTTCGGCGGCGGCGGGGCCAGCAGGTAGTCTGACTGTCGGAAGCCTGGCTGTTCCCCCACTGCCCGGGCAGCCTTCAGCACCGGTCACCGTCATCACTGCACCGGGGATGAGGACATCTGCCAGGGAACCGGGAACTGTGGCAGTCACCCGGACGGCTGAAGCATAATCTCACTGATCAGGATCCGGGTGTAGATAAAAAACTTTGGTTTTTATGATGAGGATGATACCATACCCTGCAACCAGATAGGGGATGTGTATGCCTAAAACCAAAGAAGAGTTGCTGTCAGAAATCCAGCGCTTCCTCGATGAATTCCAGGAAAGGTTCAAGGACAAATCCACCGATCCGGACAATTTTTTGACCATCTTTGATATCGAGTCTATGTGGGCAGAACTAGTCGATAAGACCAATGTTTTGTATTCAGACTATCTGAACAAGATGGTAGCCGATATTGATCAGAAGGCCTTGGTGGCTAAAAAAAAAGAGAGTATGCAGAAAAAGGAGTGATCCTCAAAACTCACCGCAAGGCAGACAAGGTTATTTTGACACTCCAGGGACCGCTGACTATATCTCGTTCAATTCTTATTCCAGTGGAGCAGGCATCTGCTGACAAACTTACTGAGTTGAGGTATGGAAAAGATCAGGGAACACAGCGG
>FLNX01001901.1_pt1 | contig 26245 bp, 22 predicted proteins | sample 1140341 | NCBI WGS metagenome assembly FLNX01 (sample SAMEA3878208, study PRJEB12797) | bioreactor metagenome | biome: Moose rumen | place: Sweden | collected 2011-10 | reverse complement strand
GAATAACAAGCGTTAGTAAACGCTCTTGTATGTCCTCGGTTGTTTTACATCTACCGCGGAACCTCGCTTGGTTCCAAGATGTCCCCTTAAGCAGGGGGGTGCACAAATTACGCTGCAAAATTATATCAAAAAAATGATATATGCAAATATTTTTGCGTTTTTTTTTCATTTTTTGTATATTCTGCAATATTTGGTCGGCTTCACAACCATCGCCAATGGGATAGGGCAAAAGTCAGGAGTAGCCGTGAGATGAAGCCCCACCCCCGACCCCTCCCCGTAATGGGAGGGGAGGTGCAAAATGAGGTTCGCTGTTAGTTAGTAAATGTAGGTCAGTTCCTGTTGGTAAGTACCTGTTGGGCAGTAGCCGTGATAGGTGAGTGTTCGATAAGCGTTCGATAAGCGTTCGATGCGGGTTCATCGGCACTCGGTCGACACACTCAACTGCGTTGAGTAAGTGAAAGACCTCCGTGCCGCGCCCCCTCTCCAAAAGACAACAGCCCGTGCTCACGAGTTCGCACTATGTCTTTTGGGTTAAAAGCAGTAGCCTGCACTAGTAATTGTAACCGTGACGGAATTTAGAAATGCAAGATGCAAAATGCTGGTATAGCGAGATGGGGGCAGGAGATGGTGGGAGGGGCAGGAGCCAGGTGCCCGGGAGACCAGGTGCCCTTTTATTAGCTGCGCTGTTGGTCAGTAAATGTAGGTCAGTACCTGTTAAAGGCGGCGGAGCCGCCGTTAGTCAGTAAATGTTGGTCAGTACCTGTTGTAAAGTTGAAAGTTAAAAGTGGAAAGTGCGCCCGAAGGGCTAAAGTGGGGAGGGGAGGTGGGTTAGGTGCGGAATTGGAAGAGGTAGAGTTTTTGGGGTTTGCGGGTAAGGGAGGCGAGGTCAAGGATCTCCGAGGCGGAAGCGATGTCCCGCACCGTGCCGTCACCGTACAAAATCAAAATACCGCCATCCTTCTCCGAATAGGTTGAGTTGGTGGATACATGTTCGGTGAAGAAATAGTGTGCGTCCTCGGGTTGGATACCACAATGGGCGACATAATAGTCGGTCAAGACCTGCTTGTCGTGGTCTGTCAGCGGTTCGGTCAATAGTCTGCCACGGAAAAGCCGTCGGTTGATGAGGGCTTCGCTCAATAGCCGCAAGACCTTATCGTCACAGTTCATCCAGGCTTTGATAGCCGAATAAACATCGGTATCGTCCAAAAGGGCATATTGCTTCAGGGCTTCCGAGCCAAGCCAAAAGTCTTTTTTGCGACACCGTTGGTACAAGAAATAGTGCAGGGCCGGTGAGCAGAAGAGTTCCACACCGCGTTCGGCAAGTTCCTTGGCCCTGGTGAGGGTTGCAATAAGCAGTTGCTCGGCAGCGACAGAGGTTTTATGGAGGTAAACCTGCCAATACATGAGGCGTCGTGCAACTAAGAACTTCTCCACCGAATAGATTCCCTTATACTCCACCACTAATCGGTCATCGACCACATGGAGCATCTTGATGAGCCGTTCGGAGGCTACTCTACCCTCTTGCACACCGGTGAAGAAGGAGTCGCGGCAGAGATAGTCCATGCGGTCCACATCCAATTGTGAGGAGATGAGTTGGTGCAAAAAACGGCGGTGGTATTGGTTCTTGAAGATAGCTATCGCCATATCTAACGGCCCCGCCTCCCATAAGCCGAGGGTCGCCATGTCAGAGAGGTCGCGGTTAATCTGCTCCATCATCAAGAGAGATATATCCTCGTGGGTGATACCTTCCACAAGCGTATGCTCCAAGACATGACTGAAGGGGCCATGCCCGATGTCGTGCAGTAGGATGGCTATCTCGGCACCGGTTTCTTCGGCTTGGGAGATAGGAACACCCTTCAGCCGGAGGGAGGTGATAGCCTCCTTCATGAGGTGCATCGCACCAAGCGAGTGACCGAAACGCGTGTGCACGGCACCCGGATAAACGAGATAAGAGAGACCTAACTGTTTGATACGACTCAAGCGCTGCACATAAGGATGCTGCAGCACATCATACACCAAATCCGAGGGGATATTGAGAAACCCAAAGACCGGGTCGTTGATAATTTTCTTTTTATTGGGCATAATCATTCGTTGTAAACTGCTGAAAGACACGGTGATGTATCGGAGTGCTCTTGTAATGCTCTAGTAGTGCTCTGGTAATGCTCTAGTAATGCTCTGGTAATGCTCTAGTAGTGCTCTTGTAGTGCTCTTGTAGTTCTTAGGGTACTAACAGGGGGCTAATAGGGGGCAACAAGGGTAAACATGGGCAAACATGGTTAATCCAAGAGGTTTTTGACCTTGGCGATAATGTCCTCTGCAGGCAGGTCGGGGGAGAGAACCAGGTCCGCTTCCTTGAAGACATAGCCTTTGGATTGGGCTGCAAAGAGTCCGCCACCGGTTATATTGAGCATGATATATTCGTCGGGGTTGACATCTCCCGCTTGTATAGCTTGGGCAAGTGAAGCGAGTGCGACCGCCGGTGCGGGCAAGATGTCGTAGCCTTCCAGATTGCGGAACTGGAGCGACCAGTACATCACCTCGTCATTGGAGGCGACATAGAAATCTCCACGGCTTTTCTCCAAGATATCAAACAGTCCACCGGCAAGGCTGTAAGGGGGTTTGCGGTTAGAGAGCACTTTGGCGAGAATGATTTCTGCCTGTTGGCGTCCCTCCTCGGGGTCAAGGTTCACTAACGCTCTGCTATGCGCTTTCCACGAGTCGTACATCAGGGTAAAGGGCTTATTCTGTGAGACATAGACGCGCATGGCGTTATGGCCGAAGCGTCCGTCTTTTTCAAGTCGCTCAGCATTTTCGTAAGCCGCGATGGCGCCGGTGCCGGAGCCGACGGCTTGGAAGTAGGCATCGGGGATTCGTCCGGTTGCCTCAGCGAAAGAAAGGACAGTAGTGCCCATGCCGTCGCGTCGTGCCACGTTCTTGGCACCGCCCTCCAAGAAGAAGTGCGGGTCACGGGCGAGTTTCTCGCCAAGCGCAATAGCGTCGTAGTAGTCGCAACCATGCGGCGCAGCAATCACTTTGACACACTTATGGAGGGGTTTATGGAACCATAGGTCGTGGAGATTATCCTCAGGTATGCAGATAACGATAGGTATTTTGTTATCGGAACAAACCTGTGCAAAAGCGCGTGCGGTGTTGCCGGCAGACTGCACGATGAGCACACGCTCCTCCTTCTTGTCCATACGGGCGAGGACGGAAAAAGCTTCGGTCTCCTTGAAGGAGCAGGTTTTCATTTTAGCACCCAAGCGGGGGTTCCAGCCGGAGAAGGTGATATAGAGGTTATGGAGTCCCAAGAACTTAGCGAGTTTTTCGGACTTGTAGGTGACAGGTGCCGCCGAGTTACGCAGAACGCGGCGAATAGGCATCCAGTTGGCGTAACGATAGATGCCGGTGAGGTCTTCACGGGGCGTGAAGCGTTTGTCGGCATAAAGAGCCCTAATGAGCGAAGGCTCCTTGCCGGCAGGGTCGGAAAGCGTCCAACCCTTGTCGTCAAAACGATGGTTGTCGGCGATGTTCAGGAGTTTGTACTTCGTTGGTTCGAAGAGGAAAGGAGGGGTTTTCATATTGGGTTGTTTTTTGATTTTTTTTGGTTGCCAGGATACCAGGATACCGGGATACCAGGTTGCCGGGATACAAGGATGTCGGGATGCCGGGTTGCCAGGATACCGGGTTGCCGAGATACCGGGTTGCCGAGATACCGGGTTGCCAGGATTCCAGGATACCAGGTTGCCGGGATACTGAGGTATGAGTTGGTTTTATTTGGTTACTTCATCAAGGATCTCTGCGAGGTCACGGACGGGTCGGTCAGCATAGCGTGCATAGGTAGCTTTGCAGAGCGGGCATGCTGTGGCGATAGCGTCCGCCTTGGAGGCATAGAGGTTCTTGAGGGAGCCTTTGGTAATCAGTTCGCGTTGGTGGAAGTCGAGTGTCAGTGAGCCCAACGACCCGCCACAGCAAACCGACTCTTTGCGGTTCTTCTTCGCCTCGGCTATACCTGCCAGTTGCCCGAGTAGTTGGCGAGGCTCCTCGTACTTACCGGCACCACGCCCGAGTTCGCACGGGTCATGGTAGACATAGGTGATGTCGGACTTATTGACCTTAAGCGCACCGGAAGCGATGAGGCTATTGAAGTAGTCCACATAATGCACCACCTCTATATCGCCGAGATCGTACTTCTCGGTGAACATCTTATAACATATGGGGCATGAGACCAGTAGCACTTTCGCACCGGCTGCTCGGATGAGTTCGGTGTTCTTTTTGACGAGTTCCTCGGCTTCCTTTGTTCGTCCTGCGAGGAAGAGCGGTCTCCCGCAACATAGTCCGCCTTCTTCGTCAAGCCAAGTGGCTTCCACACCTGCCTTACGGAGAACAGCCATTACCGCCCTACCGATAGGCGTGAGTTGGGTCATGCAACCGGCATAATAAGCAACCGACGGTTGCGTTAAAAGGGGCTGACGCCCGGTAAGAGCGTTCAGAGCCTCGCTATTAAGGGAGGCATAGTCGGGGGTGAGTGCATAGTGTCGGGACTCACGCTGCAGACGGCGCAACTCGGGGCCTTCCACACCAACCTGACAAACAGCAGTACACTTATCGCACATCAAGCACTTGTCAGCAATAAGGTCAATCTTCTTCTCGTTATTGCGTCGGAGTTGACGAGTCAAGTAAACGGTACAGTACGGCACATTGGCTTTAGATGCCGTCATAGGGCAAGCATCAATACAAACGCCGCAGTTGGGGCAGGTCAGCACCTCCAAGCGCGCAAAGCCCTTGCGTGCCGAACGGATACGTATACCCGCATTGCGGAGAGGAATAAGCAGCATTTCGGCAGGAATATGCATGTAGCGCGAGAAGGGGAGGTTGACCATGAAGATACAGAGCGCAATCGAATAAGCCCACCAAGTGGGTAACATCTGAAACTCCACAAGGTTCTTACCCACCGTGTGCAGGACGAACCAGTTGAAGGGTTTGGTGAGGAACGACCCACCGCAGATATGCGCCGTGAAGGTTTCTGCCATCAGCCTCAGCGGGAAGATTGCCCATAGGGAATACAGACCGATATTATTGGTCAACGAAGGTCGCGAAGTGCGACGCATACCGAAGAACTGCGAATGAATACGCTTGTACATCGCCAGTCCTATGCCTACTAATATAAGGAGCAGGAAGGCATCAGAGAGGAACATCAGGAGCGAGCCGCCAATGGTCTCATTCTGCACCGCTACGAAGTAGTTATAGAAAATGGGATAATAGAACAGGTGCGCCCGATGGGGGATAAAGAGAAAAACCTCCATATGACCCAGCACAATCAGCATAAACCATCCGAAAGCAATGGATGAGTGCATGAAGCCGAGCATCCGATTGCGCTTCCAGAGTTTGACATGGATAAGACAGTCGAGGAAGATGTCGCGAATATCCTTCCAGAGAATCTTCGGGTTGATGAGGGAGAGCAAGAAACGCTTGCGGTCCTCACCCGGGAGTTCAAAGAATATCTTAAAGAAGCCGCCCAAGCACCATGTCAGGATAAACATCATACCCGCAACAAAGGGGATGACGAAAGGATGAAAGGTGCCATGGGGCTCAAGAATAAATTCATAATTCATAATGCACGGTATAGCAAAATTAAGACCTCCTTATCACTCGGGGTAGATCTGACTGAGCGTGAGTAATAAATGCCGCGTATTGATGCCGCGAGGGCACACCATAGTACATTTACCGCAGAGCATGCAGGCGGACATCATAGGGCGGATATCCTTGCCGCGCTGCAGGTCAAGCAGTACCTTCCTCACGGACATACCCGTGAAGGGTGCTGCGGTACACGTAGCAGAGCAGGAACCACACGCCATACAGACCTGAGCGGTCGGTTCCTTGCGACAGAGTTCCCGGTAAAGGGAGGTGTCGATGGCATCAAGGTTGATGGTGCCGGACTTATTGATAGTGAAACCGAAATCAATCATAGGTGAGACAAATAATTATGAATCTCGAGGGCTGCAGCGTTGGCTTCCGCGAGGGTCTCGGGCACGGTTTTCGTACCCGTGCACGCGCCGGCATAGAAGATACCCTTTTGATTTGATTCCACTATATGTGCCACATTATCAGCGGATTTAAGGAATCCGTCATTATCTATATCGAGGTGGAGTGCGCGTGCCCATTCTTGGTTCTCGACATTGCAGACCATACCGGACATCAGCACCAGGAGGTCGAGTTGCACCTTGAGGGGTTTACCCATAAGGGTGTCCTCGGCTTTGACTTGTACGCGCCCGTCAATGGTTTCGCCGACCTCAGAGACGCGTCCGCGGATGAAATGTACGCCAAAGTTCTGTTGCGCGTTGATATAGAAATCCTCGTACTTCTTGCCGAAGAGTCGGAGGTCCATGTAGAAGCAGTATATTTCCGCATCGGGGAAGCGCTCCTTCATCTCAATAGCCTGTTTGATAGCAGTGGTGCAGCAGACTTTAGAGCACTGGCTGTTGCCGGCCTTCAGGTCGCGCGAACCGACGCAATGCACAAAGCCGATGGCCTTAGGCTCTTTCGGTATACGGTTGTCCTTCTTACCGCCGAACCACTGTTCGAGGTCGGCGTTGGTGATAACATGGTCGTACACACCATAGCCGTACTCTTCCTTCTTCTCGGCAGGGAAGAGCCGGAAACCCGAAGCCACAAGCACGGCTTTGGTTTTGATATTAACACCGTTGGAGAGGGTCAATTCATACTCGCCGGAGAGCGTACGCTTCCAATCAAGCACCTTGGTGTCAAGGAAGACATTGATCCCTCGTACCTCCTTCTTGAGGTTATTGACCACATCCGCGGCGGGAGACATATCGGGGAAGAGTTTGTACCACTGAGCAACATGACCGCCGAGGTGGTCCTTCTGCTCTATGATAATAGGTGTATAGCCGAGCGACTTGAGTTGTTTAGCCGCGGTCATGCCGGCTATACCACCACCGATAATAACTATATTTTCTTTCATACATGTAAGCGATTAACAACATTTCAAATTAGTAGGAAGTTCGGGACGCATCAGGTCTTCCTTATTCAGCCCCAAGTACTTGGCTTTCGGGTCATAGGCTATCCCTATCTTGTCTAAGAAAGGCTCTACTGCCACTTGATGGAGTTGCAAGCCCAGATCCCACGGGTCGTACCCGAGCACTAATCCTGCTAATTCCTCGTAGGTAAAGACAGGTATACCGAAGCCGTTTTCGCCATAGGTTTTGCCGGTCTGTTCGGCAATAACATATTGCCAGCGGTCGAGGAAGTACGGGCAGCCCGGGCAGTTGGTGATGATAGCGTCGGGATGGTAAGGAGCCATCGACTCGAACTTCTTATGGGTATTGGCGACCGAGTAGCCGCGATTGGCTTTCACGAGGTACTGCCGAAAACCAAAGCCGCAGCAGTGCCGCCGCTCGGGGTAGTCAATCATCTGTCCGCCCCACGCCTCAACCATGCCGGCGAGAACATAGGGGTACTCCCCTCCGCCGATAGCCTTATGGGGGAACACCTTATTATAATGGCAACCGAGGTGGTCAACGATACGGAGCGGCTCACCGGTCTCTTTGTTCACGAGGCGGAACTTACCTTTCTTGGCTATCTCCTCGCGCCAGTGGTAGATAAGGTCGGAGGTATGGGCGATATACTTGGGTTTCTTGAACTCGCGTTTGGTGGCCTTCCAGAGGTCTTCGCGAATCTTAGCCTCTAATTCGGGGTACTCCTCCCAAGTCTCTAAAATCTCGATGTAGTTACCGAACGAGGTGATGCAAGAGGGAACATAGTTCTCGTAGCCCGCCTCAGTCATCAAAGCGAACTGGCGGGCAACGATTGTCATGACCGTTTCCTGCGGGATTGACTCGGTGTGGTAGGCTATACCGCCACAAGTGGTGTGGTAGGGCGTCTCATAGAGATCTTTATGCAGTACGTTCCGGGCAATCTCAACAAACATCTTCTCCGAAGCAGGGAAGAAGTTCTGACGGATGCAGGACCGGACATAATACCAGTGGTCATCGGGTATTTCTTTCTGGTAATCGGACCAGATACGTTTTTTTCCATCGTAAATCATAGGGTTTCCTTTCTATTGGTCATGAAAGTGGGTGTTAGAATTGAATTCGAAAGCCTTCTGTTCATAGGTAGCGAGGTCTTCATTCATCTCGGCAGCCTTTTTGGCAGAGCATTCCTCGATGTGTTTGACACGGGCGGTAGCACCGGTGACATCAAAGATCGCTTTAAGCTCGTCAAGGCTCTCCTGCGGAATCTTCCGCAAGATGCCGGGGCCGTCCTTCTTGTAGTTAGCGCCGAGCCGCTCAAGAGACTTCTCGAGGTGCTCTATGTGCCATTTGAAGACAGGACCGGACTCCATGTGGTTCTCCCAGTTAAAGGTGTCCGGATAAATACAATACCCGTAATTAAGCACATTACCGACCATCGCGTGCATGAGCGGTAATAGTTGCCTACCCTTTTCCGATTCAACGAAGAAACCGCGTTTAATACTCAACTCCCGGAGTGCCATGACGACCATACCGGGGCCGTTCTTACGCGGACAGCGGGTGACGCAAGACATACACTCGCCGCAGTACCAGATGGTGTCAGACTTCAATAGTTCCTCAATCTTGTCATCATCCTTCGTCTGACACGTTGCTACGATTTGCCGCGGGTCGTACTTATAGAATTCCGCGGCAGGACAAACCGCTGTGCAAGTACCACAATTGATACAGGTATGGTAGCCTTCCTTAAAGCGATAGTCCTTCATGAGCTCGTCAAAATAGTTGCGAGCTTGAGAATTTGTTTTTTCCATTTTAGTAGAGCGACTATGTCGCTGAAACGTGCCTTCCTATCCACGCACACACCCCTGGGAAGAGACGTTTGATATAAACCATGATTAGTTCTCCTTTCCCCACATAGACTTCCCTTTTTGATTTCCGTATAGCCCGCACGATTTGTCGGGCTGCCCTGTCTGCCGACAGTCCCTTCGCTTGTCCCTCGTCCATCACTCCGTGGGGTTTACCTCCCTTATCCAGGGCCCTTAGAGAGATGGGTGTGTTCACCCTTCCCGGACAAACGATGGTGACTCTCAGACCTTGGTCGTAGTTCTCCGCCTGCAGGGTCTCGAAAAAACCATATAGGGCATGTTTCGATGACGAATACGCGCAGCGCAGCGGAAAACCGAACAAACCTGCAATAGAGGTCGTCACAGCAATGTGTAGTACCTCTCCCCCGCCGGCGCAAGCGCCTCTCTCGAGGAGCGGGGAGGTATAGAGAGTCAATAATTCTTTTGCTATAGCAACGGGGGCGAAATAATTGATTTCCATTATCTGCCGCACCATCTCCATAGAGGTATCTTCTACTCGTGTACGCTGGCTAATCCCTGCGTTCAGAAAAGCCACATCAAGTCCCTTATAGGTATTCCATACCTTGAGGGTCAGTTCCGCGATACCTTGCGGCTGACTGAGATCGTAAGCGACTACAACAACCTCCTTGGCTCCCGACTCGCGGCAATGAGCAGCCACCGCCTCCAATTTAGCGGGGGACGAGGCTGTCAGGACGAGCTGCGCCTGCTCACGAGCATACGCATACGCCACCTGCTCCCCAATGCCCGATGAGGCTCCTGTAATCCACACACGACTCATATTATTATCCTAAGCGCACTTGCGGAATGTCCTTATCAAACTCACCACGCGCCATACGCTCCTTGATGTCCTTGAAGGCATTGAGCGTATAGTCCACATCCTCAATGGAGTGAGCAGCTGTAGGTATGATACGGAAGATAATCATTCCGGGAGGAATAACGGGATACACGACAATAGAGCAGAATATCTTATATTCCTGACGGAGTGCCAGTGCGATATTCGATGCCTGATTAACACCGGCTTCCATGTGTACGGGTGTCACATTGGCTTCCGCGGGACCGATATCGAACCCGAGGTCACGGAAGCCCTGTTGGATACGACGCGTGACGGTCCAGCACTTCTTACGAAGTTCGTCCCCTTCGGGACTATCGATAATCTCCAAGCGTTTCAAGCAACCCTCAACAATGGGCATCGGCAGGGCCTTAGCGTACATCTGGGAGCGCATGTTGTACTTGAGGTAGTCAATAATCTTCTTCTCAGATGCCACAAAGCCGCCGATTGTCGCCATGGATTTAGCGTAAGCACCGATATAGAGATCCACGCCGTCCATGCAGTTGAAGTGTTCGGAGGTGCCGCGCCCTGTCGGTCCCATGATACCGAAACCATGAGCATCGTCAATGAGGAACCGGAAGGGGTACTTCTTCTTCATCTCCGCGATTTGGTCCACAATACCGAGCGCACCGGTCATGCCGAAAACGCCCTCGGTGATCACCAGCACGCCACCGCCCTTTTCGTCCGCTTCCTTGCAAGCGCGAGCGATAATCTTCTCGAAATCAACGATGTCGTTGTGCTTGAACTTATACTTAGAGCCGACATGTAGTCTGATACCGTCAAGGAGGCAAGCGTGTGCTTCCGCGTCATAGACAATCACATCGTGGCGGCTCACCAGCGAATCAATACAGGAGACAATCCCCTGATAACCAAAGTTAAACTCGAAGGCTGCCTCTTTCTTCTCAAACGCCGCGAGGCGACGCTCCAGTTCCTCATGCAGCGCCGTATGCCCCGTTAACATACGCGAGCCCATCGGGTAAGCCATGCCCCATTTAGCAGCGGCCTCAGCATCAGCCTTACGCACGGCAGGGTGATTAGCCAGACCCATGTAGTTATTTAAACTCCACACCAACACATCCTCCCCATTAAACCGCATGTGCGGTCCTAACTCACCTTCCAACTTAGGAAATGTAAAATACCCCTCTACCATCTCGCGGTACTGACCAATAGGGCCACCAGTAGAGGCTTCAATCTTAGCAAAAATGTCTTTGTACATAGTTATATAAATGCAAAATTCAAAATGCCGGTATAGCAAGATGCACAGTATTGCAGGATGCAGGATTATTCTCTAATAGGTTCTTTGGCGAACCAACTCAGTAGACGGAAAAGGAACGGAGGCAGCGGTTTCTTGGGGTCTCTTTTGCGGAAATCCAAGTACCACCCCAGTTTCTTATAAATAGGTATCTTATAGGTCTCGACGAACTCAATGAGTGTGCCGTCTGGGTCTTCTATATACGCGAAGCGCCCACTGGCTTCGCCCATGTCAAAGACCTCACCATCGGGACAAGAATCTACGGTGAAGGGGTGTTTCTTCTCGGCGCAGAACTGTTTGAGTGCCTCCATGTTGTGAACATCGAAACAAATCTGAATAAAACCCGGGTCGCCCCAGTAACGCCCCTCATAGATCTTACGGGGCTTGCGGTCAAGGGCTTGCACCAATTCAATTGTGCTCGGTCCTAAGAGTCCCGAGAAAGCCCCTTCGCGATCCGTAGCAGGTTTGAGCAGCACACGGCGATAACGCTCCGAGCCGCCCTTCAACTCTTTCCAGTCCTTGAAGACCCCTGTTTCGTCATAAACGACAGTGTCATAACCCAGCACATTGGCATAAAACTGCACCGAGCGTGCCATGTCCGTCACACCGACCATTGCACCGGCTATACCGCCGGTGAAGTTACCCTTATTGACATAGACATCGGGCTGAGGAACGACTTGGAAGATATTGTTGTAGAGATCCTTGATATAAAAAGTCTCCCAGCCGTTGGGCAACTTAGACATATTGGTTTTGACGACCTCCTTGCTCAACCGGTCGCTAAAGAGTAAGACATCGGAACTATTGATCTTGGCAGCAAAAATACCGATATCCCCTATCGCAATCTCGAATGGGCAGGGTTGGGGTTTACGCTCGCTATATTGCCAAATCTCAAACCCTCCGCCACCTTGCACATTGCAGGCAATACACGCATGTCTCTTTTGGGCTTTGTTGCCCGTGTACGGCAACATACGTTCCGCTACGGTATCGTCTTCGAGGATTTTCGTGTCCGCACCGAAGTGGCGAATCATCCAGTTCCACGTCTTACGAAAATCGACCGTACCGATGCCTACTTGCTGTATGCCGGAAATAAAAAAGTCTTGCATAGTATTCTATTTTTAATTAAAGTGTCCATTCAGAGGAATCTTTGCCGTCCTTTATTTTGAAACCTAAGGTCTGTAACTCGTTTCGGATCTTGTCCGAGGTTGCCCAATCCTTATTGGCTTTCGCCTGTTGGCGCACATTAAGCAGGAGGTTCACAGCCCCCTTATAGGCTTTTTCTCGCACGGAGTTAAGTCCGTTAGCCTCAGCGAGTTGCAAACCCAGTACACGAATAGCATAGCTCTCCCATATGTCCTTGAGTTCTTCAAGATCAGCGGCATTAAGTTGCGCCTTGCCGTCCGCGACAGTGTTGATGAGTTTCGCCGAGTCGAAGAGGTGCTGCAGCACAATAGGTGTATTAAGATCATCGTCCATTGCTTCGGCACACGCCTCGCGGAGACTCTGCACCTCCTCATTAGGCGTAGCAGAAGCCGTGGGCTGAATAGCGAGCAACCTGTTATAGGCTTCTTGCAGCCGTGCAAAACCCTTCTCCGCAGCCTCAAGCGCCTCGGAACTGAAGTCCACCGTTGAGCGGTAGTGCGCCATAAGGATGAAGAAGCGTATCGTCATGGGCGAGAAAGGTTTGGTCAGCAATGCGTGCTCGCCCGTGAAGAACTGCTCCAAGGTGATGAAGTTGTTATAGGACTTGCCCATCTTCTTGCCCGCAATGGTTATCATGTTGTTGTGCATCCAGTAATGCACGGTCTCATGTCCGAGTGCTGCGCAGGACTGCGCTATCTCCGCCTCGTGGTGGGGGAACATCAGGTCCATGCCGCCACCGTGGATATCGAACTCCTCACCGAGGTACTTCGTACCCATCGTGGAGCACTCCATGTGCCAGCCCGGGAAACCTTCCGACCATGGACCGTACCAGTGCATGATGTGTTCAGGAGAGGCTTTCTTCCAGAGCGCAAAGTCGTAGGAGTGTTTCTTCTCGTCCTGTCCGTCCAGCTCGCGGGTCTCGGTCACAATATCGTTGAGATTACGCCCGCTCAACTTACCATAGGGGTAGTCCTTGGCGTACTTCTCCACATCCATATAGACGGAACCATTGACGACATAAGCATAACCGGCATCAAGAATCTTCTGCACAAAAGCGATTTGCTCCATGATATGTCCGGAAGCGTGGGGCTCAATGGATGGCGGCAGCACATTGAGTGCCTCCATGTCGTGGTGATACCTATTGGTGTAGTATTGCACAACCTCCATCGGCTCTAACTGCTCCACACGAGCCTTCTTAGCAATCTTATCCTCGCCATCATCGGCATCATGTTCCAAATGTCCTACATCCGTTATATTACGGACATAACGCACCTTGTAACCGAGGAAACTGAGATACCTATATACTATATCAAACGTAATCGCCGGTCTGGCATGTCCCAAATGGGCATCGCCATACACCGTCGGACCACAGACATACATGCCCACATGCCCCTCATGTAGGGGACGGAAGAACTCCTTTTGTCGCGATAAAGTATTATAAATCTGTAGCATTACAATAGCGTATTAGGGTCAAGGTGTTCTTTCTCGATGTCCCTGAAATACTTGAAGGTGGAGACCTTCAACTCGTCGCAGGCAGCTTCGTCGCAGACAATAATACCATGTTGGTGCATCTGAAGTGCCGAAATAGTCCACATATGGCTAATGGGCTCTTCGATAGCGTGTTGCAGGGCACGAGCTTTGTTGTGACCATTGACCACGATGAGCACTTCCTTAGCGTCCATCACCGTGCCGACACCGACCGTCAGAGCGGTCTTAGGTACCTTTTTGATATCGTTATCGAAGAACCGGCTATTGGCGATAATCGTGTCCGTCGTCAACTCCTTTTTACGTGTGCGAGACGAGAGCGATGAACCTGGTTCGTTGAAGGCAATATGTCCGTCAGGACCGATGCCGCCAAGGAAGAGGTCTATGCCGCCACATTGCTTAATCTTAGTCTCATAGCGTGCACACTCACCCTCAAGGTCAGCAGCATTGCCGTTGAGGATATTGACATTCTCCTGACGAATATCAATGTGCTTGAAGAAATTGTTCCACATGAAGCTGTGGTAGCTCTCGGGGTGTTCCTCCGGCAGACCGACATACTCGTCCATATTGAAGGTCACCACATTACGGAAGGACACCTTGCCTTCCTTATAGAGTCGGATTAAGTGCCGATACATCCCTAAGGGACTGGAACCTGTCGGCAGACCTAACACGAACGGGTTAGACTCCTTCGGGCCAAAGGCATTAATCTTAGCGGCTACATAATTGGCTGCCCATTGAGAGAGCAACTCATAATTAGGTTGAATAATTAGTCTCATTGTATCTTATTTTTGTAATTCCAGTACCATTGCGCTGCGTGCCGGCAGATAGAGCCTCAGCCAGCCTTTCTTATCTTTCTTGAAGAGGGTATCGGGCTGTGTGAAGTGCTCAATGGAGTCGTCATTAAGCCCGAAACCGCCAAACTCTTTCGCGTCCGTATTGAGGATAACCTTGTACTTACCTTCAGGACACAGGATTCCATAATCGCTAAAGGACCTGTTGCCGTTCCAGTTAAAGACAAACACGAGGTTCCCGCGGCTGAAAGCCACCACTTGGTCTCCGTCATTGTCCGCCAGTTTAGCGTCCCAAGGCAGATGGATACCATACTCATCCTTAACAGGTTTGAGGTGGCTCTCCAAGAGGTGCACCATGGCTCGGTCAAACCGATTGAGATCGGCATAGAAATAATTCTCGTTGTCCACCAAATCCCATTGGCGACGAGCATACTTATAACTCCAGCCATTACCCTGACGCGGGAAATCAATCCATTCCGGATGACCAAACTCATTGCCCATGAAGGTCAGGTAACCGCCATTGATAGTGGATGCTGTCACGAGTCGAATCATCTTATGAAGCGCTATTCCGCGGTCAACCATATAGGTTGAGTGCCCATGCTCGAAGTGCCAGTACATGTCGGCATCAATGAGTCGGAAGATAATGGTCTTATCCCCCACCAACGCTTGGTCATGCGACTCTGCATAGGAAATGGTCTTTTCATCCCGACGGCGATTGGTCATCTCGAAGTAGATATGACCGGCTTTCCAATCCTCGTCACGCACTTCCTTGATATACTTAATCCAGAAATCCGGAATACCCATTGCCAACCGGAAATCAAAGCCCATACCGCCATTGGCGCGGGTATTAGCCAAGCCGGGCATACCCGACATATCTTCTGCTATCGAGATAGCGTAAGGCTTCACTTGGTGAATAAGAGTATTGGCGAGTGTCAGGTACATGATAGCATCGCCATCGGCATTGCCGCTGAAGTACGAATCGTAGTTATTAAAGTCCTCGCCCAAACCGTGGCTGAGGTACATCATGGATGTGACGCCGTCAAACCTAAAGCCGTCAAAATCATACACATCCAACCAATACTTGCAGTTGGAGAGCAGGAAGTGCAGCACCTCGTTCTTACCATAATTGAAGCAGAGGCTGTCCCATGCGGGATGTTCGCGACGCGGACCGTCATGGAAATATTGATAGGATGTTCCGTCGAAATTGCCGAGACCCTCTAACGCATTCTTCACCGCATGACTATGCACAATATCCATGATCACTGCCATTCCGCGGCTGTGGGCGTCGTCAATGAGTGCCTTCAACTCCTCCGGTGTACCAAAACGGCTGGATGCGGCGAAGAAGTTAGACACATGGTACCCGAATGACCCGTAATAGGGGTGCTCTTGGATGGCCATTATCTGAATGCAGTTATAACCTAAGTCGGCAATACGCGGCAATACATTCACACGGAACTCCTCATAGGTCGACACCTTCTCTTCCTTACCCGCCATACCAATATGGCACTCGTAGATGAAGAGCGGAGAACCGGGCTTCAAGCCCTTGAACTTCTTCCTTGCAGCTTTCTTGGCAGGTGCCGCAAGAGCCCATACTTGGGCGCTGAATATCTTAGTCTCATCATCTTGCACGACCCTATTGGCATAAGAAGGAATGCGTTCACCATAACCGCCCATCCACTCAACAAGCAGTTTGAAGAGGTCGCCGTGCTTCATCTGCTCCTCACGGAAGACCCCTTCCCACACGCCGTTACCTACTGGTTGCAGGCGATAGGACTCGTCCTTCTGCCAGTTATTGAAATCGCCTTTCACATAGATCGCCGTAGCGTTCGGTGCCCACTCGCGAAGTACCCAACCAGACTCGGTCTTGTGCAGACCATAATATAAATAGCCATTGGCCCATTCGCTCAGCGGTTGACCACCGGTCAGTTCGTACTCCTTTCGGTTGGCATAGTCATACCGCCCCTGCATAGCACCCTCAAAGGGCTGCAAGTACGGGTCTTGTTCTAATATTCGTAACATAGAATTAGATATTTAAGGGTTATTATTTCTCAACTCTTGTTTTGGCAATCAGTTTGCGATAACTCTTGCCCGGTGCTATACCTGGTTGGTGGGCATCGGTCGGAAAGAAAACTACAAAGTAACCTCTCGGCACCTCGATGAAGGTCTGCGCCTTATCGTTATAGAGTTCCATGTCCTTCCCCTCATCATACTCCGACTTAACGGACTCACAATCAGCAATTGACCTCCAACCCATACGCTCCTGTTCAAAGGGTATCTGAATGTCAATATAATCATGGTGCCCTTCCATATCGCAGTCCGCCTCTTTCTTCCCCTTGAAGTCCATGATATTGACAAACAGGTCGTCACCGTCTATCTTAATCTTACAAGCCGGCAACTCCTCAAGGTCGTTGTTGTTGAAAAACTCCATAAACTCTTTCAGCCGCGGTACACTGTCATAATACCAGTCGGCATTCTCTAATTTGTCTAAAATCATATCGTATTTGGTTAGTTAGTTTACAATTTTGCGCGCAAAGTTAAAAAAAAATTTGGATATATGCAAAAAAAATACTATTTTTGCGCAAAAATTATCAAAATATATGAAAAAAATCCTTCGGTTCACCTATTTATCCTTAGCACTTATGCTTCTCAGTTCATGTAACCACAAACAACTCGCAACCGGTATCGACCCTGCCAACCTCGACACGACGGTTGTTGCCCAAAATGATTTTTACGCTTTCGCTTGCGGCGGTTGGATGCAAAACAACCCTCTTCCTGCCGAGTATTCACGTTTCGGCACCTTTGACGAAGTGGGTCTCAAGTCCATGGAACAGGTCAACTCCCTTGTTCAAGACCTTGCCTCTAAGCACCACGAAAAAGGCACAGTTGCCCAGAAGATAGCGGACATCTACAACCTCGCCATGGATACTGCGCGCCGGAATATAGAAGGTATTGACCCCATCAGACCGACGCTCGCTGAGGTCGAAGCCATCAGTTCCAAGGACGAACTCTCTCATCTCTTCGGTGCTTCGCTCGAATATGGGTTCTTTGACATGTATGTGGAAGCCGACATCATGAACTCCACCAAGAACCTCCTCTACGAGGGTCAAGGCGGTTATGCACTCGGTCAACGCGAGTACTATATTGATGACGACGAACACACCAAGATGATTCGTGCGGAGTACAAGAAACATATCGCCCGCATGTTTGAACTCTGCGGGTATAATGATGGTGCTCAGGCTGCCGAAACAGTGCTCCGTATCGAGACCCGTCTTGCCAAGGCTGCCAAGTCCAATGTTGAACTGCGTGACCCGCTCGGGAACTACCACTTGATGACCATTGCGGAACTCCAAGAGGCCATTCCGCAACTGGACTGGAATGCTTTCTTTGATGCCATGTTTGGTGAAGAACTCAAATCCCACAAACCCGACACCGTTTGTATCGGTCAACCCGAGCAACTCCAAGAAGTAGGTCGTGTGCTCGCAGAGGAGAGTCTTGAGGACATTAAGACTCTCCTCCGTTGGCAAGTCATTGACGGCGCAGCAGGTTACCTCACCGACGAACTCTATAACCAGAATTTCGCTTTCTACGGCAAGATCCTCAGCGGTAAGGAAGAGCCTTCTCAACTCTGGAAACGTGCCGTCGGTATCGTTAACGGCACCCTCGGCGAAGGAATTGGCCAAGAGTATGTTAAGGTCTATTTCCCCGAAGAGAACAAGAAGCGCATGCTAGACCTCGTGCACAATCTCCAAAAGTCTCTCTCTCAACGCATTAACGGTCTTGACTGGATGTCGGCCGAAACCAAGGTCAAAGCCCAAGAGAAACTCGCGGCGTTCACTGTTAAGATTGGTTATCCTGACAAGTGGAAGGACTATTCCGCACTCGATATCGACCCTGCCGATACCTATTACGCGAATCTACAGAAGGCTGCACGATTTGAGGTGAACGATGCTTTAAACGAACTTGGTAAGCCCGTTGACCGCGACAAGTGGTACATGAATCCCCAAACCGTCAACGCCTACTACAACCCCACCACCAACGAGATCTGCTTCCCAGCAGGTATACTTCAACCGCCCTTCTTTGACATGAGCGCGGATGATGCCTTCAACTACGGTGCTATCGGTGTCGTTATCGGCCACGAAATGACCCACGGCTTTGATGACCAAGGTGCACAGTTTGACAAAGAAGGTAACCTCAACAACTGGTGGACCGAAGAGGATAAGGCTAAGTTCGACTCCCAAACCAAGGCTCTCGCCGACTACTTCTCCTCCTTTGAGGTTGCCCCCGGCGTGCACGCAAACGGTGAGTTCACATTGGGTGAAAACATCGCTGACCACGGCGGTCTGCAAGTATCCTATAATGCCTTCAAGAATATTCTCTCCGAAGGTAAATTCAATGGCTCTACCGATAGCGAATACACTCCCGAGCAACGCTTCTTCCTCGCTTACGCCAATGTGTGGGCAGGCAATATCCGCCCCGAGGAAATACTCGTTCGCACCAAGTCCGACCCCCACTCTCTCGGGCGTTACCGTGTCAACGCTGCACTCCCGCAAATAGGGGCTTGGTATGACGCTTGGAATGTAACAGAAGATTCACCGATGTATGTCGCGCCCGAAAACCGCGTACATATATGGTAATCAAGAATAATCAGCCTATGCACAATATGAAGAAATCTCTTGTAGTAGCCCTTATGGCTCTGTCGACACTGACGATAAGTGCCGCTAATTATACCCATTCAGTGGGCGCTGTAGTTGGTTCCCGCAATGGCGTGCAGTACAAAGGTTTTATCTTAGGTATTGACCACTTGGCTCTACAAGCCGACCTCGGTATCAACCTCCTTCAAACGCAGTTCGGTCGCGAAGGTATCCCTTCTTACTCTGAGTCTGCTTGGATCTTAGAGGTTAACCCCAACCTCGTTTACCAATCCACATTGGCGACTTGGGGTTTTGGTGATTTAGATATAATGACAGGTGGCGGTTTGAGCCTCGGCATGCGCTCAAACCTTGAGGGATATAAGTACGGTTATCTGTACAACGGCAAGTTCGGTATCAACGCTTTAGTGGGTATCGAACTGGGGTTCAACGACATGCCTCTTGTTTTAGGCTTTGATTTTCGCCCGGGCTATGGTATGACCTTCCAGGACGAGTATGGACGCTCCTTCTTCGATTGGTCCCTCAATGTCGGTCTACGTTACTGCTTCTAAATGGATTTTTTGCCGCTTTGGATTTTGGGGCACACGAGTCTATTAACGCACAGCCCGAGCAGGACTCTTGCTCCTGCTCACAACCATCCTTTTTAATGTCCTCCTGTACTGAGATATTCTCCGCAGGAGGATATTTTTCGGGATGGCGTGCCCTATAACGCTCACGGGCTTCATAGAGAACTATTATCAAGAGTCCGAGGGAAAGAAATAGAATCAGTTCTATCATATTCTCACTATTTTTGTTGGGTTAACCGTCGGTGCATCCAATATAGCACTGCCACTACCAGCACAAGACTAATCACACCGACATACCATGTATCACCACGCCCAAAGGCCTCCATGGCGGTACTCACCACATCATCTTCAGACCAAATAGCACTCACCACAACGACCATTGTGTTGTTCACCGCATGCATCAAAACAGGCAACCACAAGGTCCCCGACCACACAAACACGTAGCTGAACATCGCACCCATCAACATCCTGGGTATGAAGCCATAGAACTGCAGATGTAGTGCGCTGAATAGTATCGCCGCAGCCCATATCGCTGCATGGGACATCTGATAAGCCGGAGCGCCTTTCTTGCCCCATGTTGCGAACAAGCCCTGTATCGCGCCCCTAAAGAGAATCTCCTCACTCAGTGCCGCCAACACACCTATTATTAAGATATTAGCGATTACTGCCCCGGGGGCTTGCGTGTTGATAAGAAGCCTCGTTGTTGCAGCATTGGCTTCTTCCATGCCTTTCATCCAAGCCTCCATGCCCCCCAAAGCCGTAGGCAAGGTCAGCATCTCATTCAATGACGCAATGAGGTTAATAGCAGGCTGTGCCACCAACATCACCACCACCGCCAAAAGCACATCCGGAACCTTGACTCTTGACTCCTGCTTCTTGATTCCTGATTCAGGACATCCATACATCCCCATCCACCTCAAGGGCTGCTTACTTTTGCACCGAGCTATGATAAGGGCAGGCACAATGAACAAGAGCACATCCTGTCCTACCAACATCCATCGCATCAACGCTGTATCCATAATCGTATTGGTTAAATTATGGGCACAAAAATAGAGTTTTTTTGCCATATATCCAAAAAAAATACACTTTTTTGCGAAAAAATACGTTTTCTATTTGCTTATGTCATAAAAAAAGTGTACTTTTGTAGCCCATTTGAAAAACACGTTATTATTTCATACCATGGACGACGTCAAAGTGATTGAAATCAAGAAGAGCGTTTTTGCCGACAATGACCGGGATGCCGACGCGCTTCGTGCCGAACTGAAGTCTCACGGTGTTTATCTTCTCAACCTCATGTCCTCCCCCGGGAGCGGCAAAACAACTACCCTCATTCAACTCATTAACCGTTTGAAGGCGAAACTTCGTATTGCCGTAATGGAAGCCGACATTGACAGCGATGTGGACGCTATTAAGATTAAGGATGCCACCGGCGTTGAGTCTATCCAACTGCACACCGGCGGCATGTGCCACCTTGATGCCGAGATGACCCGTCAAGGACTTGCCAACCTCAACTCGGTGTCCGACCTCATCATCCTTGAGAATGTCGGTAACCTCGTCTGCCCTGCCGAGTTTGACACCGGTGCTGTCCGCAACGCCATGCTGCTCTCTGTTCCAGAAGGGCACGATAAACCCCTTAAGTACCCCCTCATGTTCTCAGTCTGCGACCTCGTGGTTATCAACAAGATAGATGTCTTACCCTACTTCGACTTTGATATGGAGAAGTGTACGGAGTATGTCCACATGCGTAACCCCAAAGCTACTATCCTCCCTATCTGCGCCAAGACAGGAGAAGGTGTTGACACCCTCGCCGACTGGCTACTCAACGAAGTCACACAATGGCAAAATAAATACTAAATCCTATATTGTCAAATAGTACATATCTTTATGCCTCAAATGTCCACTAAGTTTGTCCCCAAGCACAAAGGCGACAAGAACCCTAATCCCAAATTACTCAAGTTAGTTCGTCACATCACTGACCGTATCCCGGGCAAGATCAAGATGAATACTGATGCCCCCGAATATTGGGGGCTCGCCTGCATCTTCGAGGACGAAATGGACGCCGTGACCCGTGAAGCCGCGTTGGACCTTATGCTCGACATGCTACCGAACAACTTCTTCAAAGTTCGTGAGCACCACAGTTATGCCGAGCTTCACGAAATGAACACCAAGAAGCACTACATGCCTACCGACGAAGCGTTTGACCAGCTGCTCGACGAAATGGCGCGTCTCGGCGTCGTCGAGTACGATTACGGCGATAAGTACACCAAGGACGGTCCTATCCCCGGCACAACCTATGAGCGCAAAGACCGCGTCTACTGGGTGCCCATGTTTGTTCCCGGCTCTGCCGAATATACCAACATGAGCGAGGAACTGATGAGCAAGCACCCCGAACTTGGGATGTTCTTTGAGCGAATGACCTTCCTACCCCTCGAGAAGATTACCCCCATGGTACCTATGGGCGGCTCGGGTATCGGTATGCATGTCATACCCGTCGAAAAAGCCATCTCTATGGAGAACCAATCCATTGATATTGAGCACATCTCCTATTGGCTCAAACGCTACACGGGGCACCTCGCAGTCGGTATCTGCTCCTGCCGTATCGGACGCAAGGGCTTGGACGAAGGGTGTGCCGACGACTACCACGACTGGTGTATCGGAGTGGGCGATATGGCTGAGTATTTGGTCGAAACCAACCGCGGACATTATATCACCTACGATGAGTGCATGGCTATTCTCAAGAAAGCCGAAGATCACGGATTTGTGCACCAAATAACCAATATCGACGGCGACGGCAAGATATTCGCTATCTGCAACTGCAATGTCAAGATCTGTAACGCCCTCCGTACCTCCCAACTCTTCAATACACCCAACATGTCCCGCAGTGCCTATGTGGCAGAGGTAGACCCCAAGAACTGTGTGGCTTGTGGACGTTGCGTTGAGTATTGTCCTGCAGGAGCGGTTAAGCTCGGGCAGAAACTCTGTACCTCCCATGGTGTTATCCAATATCCCAAACAGGAACTGCCTGACGCCACGAAGTGGGGCGAAGATAAGTGGTCTGAGGATTACCGCGATAAGAACCGTATCAACTGTTACCCCACCGGCACATCGCCCTGTAAAACGGCTTGTCCCGCACATATCGCGGTACAGGGTTACCTCAAGAAGGCTGCTGAAGGCAAGTACCGTGAGGCACTCGAACTCATCAAGCGCGAGAATCCTTTCCCTGCTGTTTGCGGACGCATCTGTAACCGCCGCTGCGAAGACGCTTGTACACGCGGAACGATTGACAATCCTATCGCTATTGACGCGGTCAAGAAGTTCATCGCGGAACAAGACCTACATGCCGAGACACGCTTCATTCCCGAAGTGAACATCTGCTCCAATGTGCTTAAAGAGTGGCCAGAGAAAATCGCCATCATCGGTGGCGGTCCTGCCGGTCTCAGTTGCGCGTACTACCTCGCTACCATGGGGTATAAACCCACCGTTTTTGAGCGCGACAAAAAGCCTGGTGGTATGCTTCGCTATGGTATACCTTCTTATAAATTAGAGAAAGATGTCATTGATGCCGAAATCGACATCATGCGCGAGATAGGTGTCGAAATCAAATGCGGTATTGAGGTCGGCAAAGACATCACCATTGCCGAGCTTCGTGAACAGGGCTATAAGGGCTTCTATGTCGCTATCGGGTGCCAAGGCGGACGTCTGCCGGGTATCGAGGGCGAAACGCTCAAGGGCACAACTACCGCCATCGACTTTCTCCATCAAGCTAACTGCGGGAAGGTCAAAATCAGTGGCAATGTCGTTGTCGTTGGGGGGGGTAATGTCGCCATTGATGCTGCCCGTGTGGCTAAACGCAGTGGCGCAAAGTCCGTCACCATGCTTTCCCTCGAAACAGAAGATATCATGCCCGCCTCCCTTGAAGAACGCCGCGAGGCACGGGAGGATGGCGTGGTGATAAACCCGGGATGGGGACCGAAAGAAGTGAAGGGTGAAAAGGGAAAGGTGAAAGAAATCGTCTTCAAGAAATGCACCGCTGTCTTCAATGCCGAACACAAGTTCGCACCGACCTATGACGAGTCAGAACTACTGACCCTTGATGCCGATATGGTTATCTTTGCCATTGGTCAGACCGTTGTTCTCAAAGACCTCTTAAAGGACACTAAGGTTGAGTTCTTCCGCGGTGTTTATCCTATTGCCGACAAACTGACCTACCAGACTGCCGAACCCGACATCTTTGTCGGTGGCGATGTGTTCACAGGTCCTAAGTTCGCTATTGACGCTATTGCTGCCGGTAAGGAAGCCGCCGAGTCCCTCCACCGCTTTGTACAACACGGACATATGACCATCGGGCGCAATCGCCGCGATTTCATTGAACTCAATAAGAAGGACATCGTCGTTGAGTCCTACGACAACTCCTCACGCCAAGAGCCGACGGCTATTAAGACCAATACGCAGTTCCAAGAGTACCATGGCACGCTGACGGAAGAGCAAGTCCGTAAGGAAACAGCACGCTGTCTTGGTTGCGGCGCATCGGTTGTGGACCAGAATCGTTGTATTGGTTGTGGTGTTTGTACGACCAAGTGCGGCTTTGACGCTATCCACCTCCACCGCGAACATCCCGAAGCCAGCATCATGCACACCTCCGAGAACAAGTTCGACGGCATCCTACCCTACATGCTCAAACGCACAGGGAAGATAGTATTTAAGAAAAAGAACTGATGCACGAATTAGGGATTGTGTTCTATATCATACGAGACGTCAAGGAGGTGGCAGCGCAGAACGGCGTCCGGCATGTCTGCGAAGTGGTGATGAACATAGGCGAGGTGTCCACGGTCATCCCCGACTACCTGACGGACTGCTGGCAGTGGGCTGCAGACAAGGAAGACCTGTTGCGGGGCGCGACGCTACGCTGCAACATCATCCCAGCAGTGACGCACTGCGATGGCTGCGGACAAGACTACCCCACCATCGCCAACGGCAAGGTCTGTCCACACTGCTCCGGCTCCAACACCTACCTCATCCGAGGCAACGAAGTAGAAATAAAAGAAATAATAATAGAAAACTAACATATGGCTTGTTTTATTGTCCCATTAACCCAAGCGATTGCCACAACGGCCTATCGCAAAACATGTGAGCACAAGGCTGCTCAAGGATTTAGTCGAGACACCTTCGTCTCCCGCAACCTCAAAACCCTCGAACTCATGCTCTGGGGAGGGTCACTTATGCTCATCGTCGACCATATCTTGAACGGTGAACTGACATGGATGTACCCCTTCTTCACCGCCCTGGCGACAGAAGGCGGCGGGGCCGTCATGCTCCGCGAAATGCTCACCGTCGGACTGCCCATGTCCCTCCTCGTCACTGCCGTCTGGGTACTCTGGGCTTACATCAAGGAACACCGCACTGTGAAAGCATAGGCCACATGACCACCTGGTATCCTGGAAAACCTTTGCATCGGGCACATGGCCACCTGGTATCCTGGAAAAAATAATCAACAATCAATTTAAAATCTAACAATTATGTTTTTTCAAGTCTATGGAGAACACGCCCTCGTTCAATGGGGAATGATGTTACTCGTCCTCGTGGGACTCATTTTGTTCAACGAGTTTGCACGCCGCACGAAATTCGGTGGTGCTGTCACTTTCTTTGCCATTCCTTTGGCATTAACAATCTATTTCGTAGCGATTGCCATTGGTGCACGCATGGGTGCAGCATGGGCACTGACCAACCAAACCCATGTTTACATGAACGGTTGGTTCCACTACGCTAAACTCTATGCAGCACTCACCGGCTGTATCGGTTTCATGATGATTAAGTACGAGTGGGGTATCGGTAAACAACACTGGTTCAAACCCTTCCCGTTCATTATCGTGGCTATCAACATCCTGATTGCTGTTTGCTCGGATTTCGAGTCTGCTATCTTTGGTTGGAACAAATGGTGGCTCTCTTCTGAAGGTGTGTGGCTCTATGGTGGTTGGCACAATGTCTTCAATGGTGTTGCCGGTTTGCTCAACATCTTCTGTATGACCGCTTGGTGGAATGTCTTCCCATCCAAGGACCGCAAGGATATGATCTGGGCTGATATGACCTGGGTTTATATCCTCGTTTATGACATCTGGAATTTCGCTTACACCTACAACTGCTTGCCGACTCACTCATGGTATTGCGGTATCGCTCTGCTGCTCGCTCCGACCGTAGCTGCGCTGCTGTGGAACCGTGGCGGTTGGATCCAGAACCGTGCTAACACGCTGGCTATCTGGTGCATGTTCGCACAAGTATTCCCGCTCTTCCAAGAGACATTCTTCAATGGTAAGCAATTCTTCAACTGGGCTGTTCTGCCGGTTCAGTATGTGAACGGTATCGAGACCATCAACGCCATCTATGCCGCTTCCGGTCTGGGTGACGAAGTAGTGGCTCACACCACCGTGGTGGCTGAAGGGGCAACCGCTGCTAATCCTAACGCAATGCTCGTTATCAGTGCATTGGCGCTCATCACCAACGCTGTGGCTCTCTGCTACATCATTGTACAAGCTAAGAAGCGTCACATCAATCCATATAAGGAGGATGTATTCATTAACCAGAAGTACTACAAAGATGCTATGGCTCGCGCTGAGGTCAACTAATCCCGCAACATTGGCTCACACAAATGGGGGTGTGTCAAAATTAATTGGCACACCCTCTTGCTTGT
>FLNX01004341.1_pt1 | contig 26256 bp, 47 predicted proteins | sample 1140341 | NCBI WGS metagenome assembly FLNX01 (sample SAMEA3878208, study PRJEB12797) | bioreactor metagenome | biome: Moose rumen | place: Sweden | collected 2011-10 | reverse complement strand
GAAGAACGGCATCCTGCCGATGATAGAACGATAACCATTAACCAGAGTGAGCCATGACGGATCAAGAACTTCAAAAACTCGCAGCAATGATAGTAGAGCAGCAATCGAAAGACAAGGCGTGGATGCAGGCGTATGTCGCCGAGCGCATCAGGCAGGAGCAGGGCAAAGGCGGAAACACCAACCTCGTGTCGGCAGCCAAGGCCGCTGAAATCCTCGGCATATCCGTCGGCCACCTGCGCCGCATCAAAGGCCACCTCCATTACGTCAAGGGCGACAGCCAGTCCTCGCCGTTGAAATTCGACGCCGACAGGCTCAAAGAGGACTACCTGGACTATATCAAGAGCACCCAGCATCATGCCCGCTTCGGTGAGCCCGTGATGCGCAAAGCGGAATAACCCTTGTGGCGGTTTGCCCCGCCATCTGGGACAATCGGCGAATGAGCCGACACATACAGGCTGGTTTCCTTGGGGCACGGGTTGCCCATCGGCGGTTAGCAGGACTAAACGACCACCAGCCGACTTGCGGGGAGCAGGCGGACGCAGCCGTTGCGTCATGGTGAAATGAGTAGCCGAAGCGGTTGGGGGAAGAAAACCTCCTATACTGAAAGCCGAACTGCAAAGAAGAAAAATTGAGGCTAAACTATGAACGAGAAAAAATGGCCGTGCGCCAAGTCCTGCGATACGGCAGACGCACGGCCTTCGATATAAGTCTTACGGGTTCTTGAGAGCAACCCGCATGGGACCTGCGAGGGTCTTACTGGAGAGTTGGCAGAGTCAGGCCGAATGCACCACATTGCTAACGTGGCATACCGCAAGGTATCGGGGGTTCAAATCCCTCACTCTCCGCAACGCAATCAAAAGTAATGATTTTTTCATAGGTAACATTTTTATTATTCATAATTATTACTTCCAGCCCATGTTGCGAAACACGGCGGGTTTTTATTAGGACTTAACTAAAACGATATAAACATGGCAAAGACAAACGAAAAAGAGCTGTCGTTGCAGGAATCGCTCGTTTCGATCCAGTCGAAGCTCAAAGCGCCGAAGAACCAGTACAACTCTTTCGGCAAGTACAAGTACCGCAGTGCCGAGGACATCCTCGAAGCGGTCAAGCCGTTGCTTGCCGAGCACAATGTCGTGCTCAACATGAGCGACCGCATTGATCTAATCGGCACGAGGTACTACCTCGTATGCACGGCCAAGGTCATCAAGGGCGAGGAAGAGATTGTCTAGGAAGGACGTGCCCGTGAGGACGAGAGCAAGAAAGGCATGGACGGGGCGCAGGTAACTGGCGCATCATCCAGTTATGCCCGCAAGTATGCGCTCAACGGCCTGTTCTGCATCGACGACACCAAGGATGCAGACACCGACGAGTACGAAAAGCAGCAGGCCGCCAAGCCAACCCAGAAGCAGGCGCCGAAACCAGCGGCTCAACCCGCACAGCCCGCACCGAAACCTTATCCAGAGCTTGATTTGGAACAGGCTCTTGTTGCCGAGGCAGAGGCCAGCAACGCCCAGTCCACGGCAGAGCTGACAGCAATATGGAACAAGTACACCACCGAGTCGTCACAGTTCTACCACCCCGCATACAAGAACCAGAACGACGTGTTCTTCAAGGCAGTGAAGGCCCGTGGCGCGCAACTTAAAGCAGAAGGCAAATGACGAGGTTCAAAGAGAGCGATGTGGTCTTTGACGAGGCCACGCACACCTACACCCGTGACGGCCAGCAACTGAGTGGAATCACTTCGCTCATCCACTCGGTGCTGCGCCTGGGTGTCTATCCAGGAGCCAGCGACTATGCCAAAGAGGTGGCTATCCCGCAGGCGGGCTACTACGGCTCATGCGTGCATGACGCCATCCGCACCTATGACGAGGTTGGCATTGAGAAAACGGCGTATGATGCGTCCGTCGCGCCCAACGGCACGGAGTTGCCTGCGCAGGACGTGAGTGCCGATTTGGAATGCTCAAGCGGCTCATTCCCGATGGTATGCGACCCGTTGCCAGCGAGTTCACCGTGTCCTACAAGGTGTTCGCCTCGCAGATTGACAAAATATGGTGCAACGGGCAGGCCGAGATATACCTTGTTGACTTCAAGACCAACAACCTTGACTCCTATCCTGGCGGTGTCGAGGCGTTGAAGGAATACCTCTCATGGCAGTTGAGCTGTTATGCCGTCATGTTCGAGTTGCAGACGGGTTTGAATGTCAATGGCTTGTATGGTATGCACCTGCGCCACGGTGATGGCCAGTTGTGGGAGATTGAGCGCAAGAGCGACGAGCAGGTCTTGAAGCTGCTTGACACCATGATACTGCCCAATCCCGACTATGACCCGACTGACATTGACAGCCTGCGTTTCATCTACATCAACGACGAGATGCAGGTTGCCGACACCACCGAGGTCGTGGCCACTGCCGAAGACCTCGATGTCCAGCAGACTTTCCTTGATGCTTTTGTCGAGATTATGCAGGCCGAGCAGAAAGCCAAGGAGTTGAAGGACAGCCTGCGCAAACTCATGGAGGAGAACGGGGTGACAAAGTTCGAGTGCGACCAGTTCACCGCCAGCATCGGCAAGGCGAGCGTGCAGGAGCGTTTCGACTCCAAGGCTTTCAAGGAAGCCGAGCCTGAATTGTACCAGCAGTACGTCAAGAAATCACAAGTCAAGGGTAAATTTTCAATCAAACTGAAATGAGTAAAAAATCAATTACGAAAGGCGATGTTGTGCGTTGGCTTGTAGAAAACACAGAAATGACCCCATCTGACGTTTCTCGTTGTTTGCACACATCAAGACAAGCCGTCAACCATCATCTACGTTGGACTGAAAACGATAAGGATTCTGTGGCCTCGTTTTCTGAAATCCTTGAAGCTATAAAAAGCAAAAAGCTAACGGCAAGCGAGGCGTCATTGAAGATTATAGAGCAGTGTCTAAAAAAAGAAGCTCGTGCTTTATGTGAGTTGATGAGAATGCACAACTATCATTATCCTCCAAAAACAGGGCAAGTAATTGATAACAATTTCTTATCAGAAAAACATATTGGATTGGTTTTTGATATATTGCAGGCTTATGGATCATTGACGAAAGAGATTGACGGACATTTAATAGAGATACTGTTTATTATAGCAGATGAAAGTTATTATGAAAGCAGTATTGACACGAATAGTGTTAAAAGGTTAATGCTAAAATGTTTGGTATGTGGTTTGAGACGTTATATTAAATGGGCAAATCATATCACTATGGATGCAAGAAACACAAAAAGAGCATCAGTTTGTTACGTTTCAAACAAATCAAGTATGAATGATGAAAATTTGGACCTTGCCAGATTGCTCATCATGAAAATCAACGAAAATGTTGACAACTTATTTGGCTCTTTGGGCAGAAAAGAAAAATCATATTTATTCTATATCGCTCATGGGTATTTTACAGGAAACGAAGATTTGGAGAACGCTGCTAATAGCGTGATTTCGGTTATAATTACTCAAAATTTTAAAGAACTAATAAAAAAAGACAAAAAATGCAGCCAGTTAATACAAAATCTCTTTTAGCGTTCATCTTTAATCAAATGGAACGGTTGAACGCAGGCGAAATTGATGCACAAACTGCGTGTGCTCAAGCAAAACTTGCATCACAAGCAAGTAATTATTAACGTTTTCTATTAACAACAAATATACTATGTCAGTTAATAAAGTCATATTGCTTGGAAACCTGGGCAAAGACCCAGAGACCAGAGAGTTTGAGAACGGCAAAATCGTGTCGTTCACGTTGGCTACCACCGACAAGGCGTACACCAACAAGCAGGGTCAGCAGGTTGCCGAAAAGACCGAGTGGCACAACTGCGTGTGCTTCGGCCACACAGCAGATTTCGTGTCCAGCTACATCCGCAAGGGCAACAAGGTTTACATTGAGGGAAAAATCCGCTACCGCAAGTATACCGCCAGCGACAACACCGAGAAGTGGATTACCGAGATTATGGTTGACAGGCTGGACAACCTCACGCCAAAGAGCGACACGCAGCAGCCCGCCCAGGCTCCCCAGCCGATGAGCGTGCAGCAGCAGTACGAGACCGTTTACGGCCAACCGCCCAGCAATGAACCCCCGTTCTGATGACAATACACCTGCTTAAAGACAGTGGCCACGTCACCGACCGCAGGACCCTTGATGAATTCATGGGCTTCCTGCCGAACGGCGAGTATGTGGCCACCATAGAGCCAAAGGCGCAATGGGAGAGACGGCAACCACGCACGCTCTCCCAGAACGCCTTGCTCCATGTCTGGTTCAGACACATCGCTATCGCCCTTAACCAGCAGTACGGCGACGACTACTGGAACGCCGATAAGGTCAAGGACTATTTCGCCATGCTCTACGCCACCGATGAGGTCACGCCAGAGGGCAGGCCGTGGCGCAAGCCCGTGTCCACCTCGAAGATGACCAAGCGGCAGATGACCGAGTACATGGAGAAGATACAGGCTGAAATGCTCACCGAGCACGGCATCCGCGTGCCGCTGCCCGAAGACGAGCGGTTCAAGGACTTCCAGGACTTCTACCGCTGAAAGACAAACGAACGATTTCTTTTTTTTGTATAACACCCGCCCGTGTTGCGAAGCACGGCGGCCTCAACACTCGGCCCGAGCAGGGCGTTTCAGGTTAGTTTCATTTTCATGTTTGGGGACAGCGGGTTTGCGCCCGCTCTCCCTTCTAATCCAAGGAAATATGAAGACTTTCGTAGGCATCGACCCCGGTGCAAAGGGGTTTATCACGGCAATCTTCCCAGACGGGAGGATGAAGTTCGCCGCCATAGCGGATATGGACGAGCAGGAGTTGTTTTTGTTCCTGCGGAGTGTCAAGGATATGTCAGAGCAGGTCGCTGCTGTCATGGAACAGGTGCATCCGCTGTTCGGATCGTCCGCAAAGAGCACGTTCTCGTTCGGTGAGATTTACGGCTTGTTGCGGGGGCTTCTTATAGCGAACAGGGTTCCCTACACGCTCATACCGCCGAAGACGTGGCAGAAAGAGATTTGGACGACACCAGACGTCGTTTCCTCGACCGAGACGGTTCACCGCAAGGACGGCGACGCCAAGGTCAGGAAGATAGACACCAAGGCGACGAGCATCAACGCCGCCCGCAGGCTGTTCCCAGAAATTGACCTGCGCAAGAGCGAGCGGTCGAAGAAACCAGACGACAATAAGGTGGACTCGATGCTGATGGCAGAGTATGCCCGTCGCAGGAACTTATAGAGGTGTGAATTGTTTGACCATAATTTTGGATTTTTGAGGTTACTTTTTTCCATGGTAATACTCCCCCCGTCCTGTTGTGAAACACGGCGGGTTTTTAATTTGAGAAAAACATTATACATGTAATGTATTTTAGACGATATGAAATATAACAAAGACAACCCGCTTCGAGTCTTCGAGGCATTCGCCGGATATTCGAGCCAATCGCTTGCATTGCAGCGACTTAAAGAGGACTACCAGAGTTTGATTTCGTGCGTGTCGGTTGGGCAGAGTTTGACCCGCAGAGCAAGAAACCGATAGACGAGCAACCCGCAGTCATTGCCAACCGTGCCTTGTTCCCCGACGGGAGCAGGAATTACGGAGACATTACATGTATAATGTGGCAAGACGTGCCCGATTTTGACCTGTTTACAACGTCGTTCCCCTGTACTGATGTCAGCAATGCTGGGCGGCAGGCTGGTCTTGAAAAAGGCAGCGGCACCCGATCGTCAATGATTTGGGAGTGTGAGCGAGCCATCGAAATCAAGAGACCAAAGTACATACTTCTTGAAAATGTGAAAGCCTTGCTCTCAAAGAAATTCAAACCATATTACAACAAGTGGGTAGAGATTCTTGAGGGTTATGGCTACAAGACATTCACCGAGATACTTAATGCGAAAGACTTTGGCGTCTTTAAAAGACGGAGGTACTGCGATAGAGTTTGCTATAGAAAAGCGCAAATTAAAAAGGATGCCACAAGCCAAAAATATAGGGCAGCTCACGCTTCCGCAAAGGCCATTCAATATATTGTAATGGAGAAACCTGGGGTGTGTGAAAAATGCGGAGCCACAAAGAATATTGATGTACATCATATTGATGGAGATTGGCACAATAACAACCCGAAGAATTTAATAATTCTATGCAGGAGTTGTCACTCAAAGTTGCATCATCCAAAAGGGAAATGCTATCTATGCGGGAAACCAGTAAAAGGACATGGATTGTGCAACATGCACTACATCCGATATAAGAAGTATGGGAATCCATTGTTGTATCAAGGCAAAATAGTTGGCAAGTATTTCACAGAAAGAAAACAATGATACAACCGAAGAAATACAAGGCAAAAGATGTAAACGGCGATTGGGTGACAGGCTGGTATGCAGAGTTGCACATCGCCGAGACCGACGCGCACGGCAACGTGACTGGTCACAAGGTCGTGCCAAGCCTGTTCAACGACGAGCCAGGCGAGAGAGGTAAAGGCGGCTACTGGCACACCTTACAGCCAGAGACGCTGAGAGAAATCAAAGAACCTAAACAATTATCCCTATTCTGATGACGAAGAAGAAAGACGTTAGGTGGAAGCGCCCCGTGCTGTGCCTGGACGACGGTATGGTGTGGGAGAGCGCCAAGGCGTGCGCCAGGAGCCTCGGCATCCCCTATACGACGCTGATACACTGCATTGAGCGGGGAGGCATGACGCACGGCAGGAACTTCGTCGAGGCAAGCGATGAGGTCATCGAGCAGTACAGGCGTTCCAAGGAAATCAAGGTCGGCGACAAGGTGCATTTGCGCAACGACCCGAACAACCCAGGCATTGTCGAGAGCATCGACGGTGACTTTGTTCGCTTCCGTTTCTGCTCGCCGATAGAGCAGTGCGAGTGCATGAGGGAGCAACTGGTGAAAGTGGAGACAAGTTAATGCCATTGATACGGCATTGGTATAAATTTTAATTTTCGATATTATGGACAAGACAAAAGAGAAGCAAGAGGCAAAAGCGGTGTTCAGCAAGGTGCAGATGTTGCTGAACACATTGCAGGGCAAGGATGCTACCTGCCTGTTTATAGGAGACGAAGGCAATCATTTCGTCCTCAGCGGTGACATCAACGGCATTTGTGCCCAGTTGATATTCGCCATGTGCCGTTTTCCAGTCGTTGCGCAGATTGTCAAGAAGTGCGCCAGCAGGTTTGACGAGATAAATGCCGAGTATGGTGACAAGGTTCGCAGCGTCACCAGTGAGTTACTGGGTCGCATAAGCGTTCTTAAATACAACAATGCGGTTTTCAACAATATGCTTGAAAGTGGCAACACTTCACTGATGGATGGTGCCATTGACAAAAGCATCGGTTATGATGCGATTACTGAGCAGATATTACGCAATATTGATGAGCTGAACTTACTCCAAAAAGAGTTTGATGAATTATGACAAACGATGAACTGGAAAGAGCGAGAGAAGGGTTCAGCATCCAATACGACATCGGCAAGTATCGTGAAAGGGTCGGACTAATGAAATCAACCATAAAGCGCATAAATGACTACAATAAAGAAACGGTAAACGTGCTTGATTGTTGGATTGATTCTGACTTGGCTTCCGATGCTCTGTCTAAGCAGATTAAACGCTATGAGCAGAAGATTGCTGAACTTGAAAAGAAATTTGACGAACTATAATAAATTGACAAATGAGTAACCAGACAAAACCATCACCGATTTTCTATCTGGCGCAGCTTGAGGGTACGATGCTTGCCAAGAAGCGTGAGTACCTGCGCCAGAAACTTGAAGTCCACAAGCAGGCGACACACGACAAGAAAGAGTTCAAGCGGCTGAAAAAGGAGATCCAGGCGCAGATGAACGCACTGACCTTTGACATCGACGGCAAGATTGCCGAGGTGTACCGCCAGAACTACGAGGTCGTCAAGCTCGTGCTGATGATGTTCTGCGGAATGGACTTCATCACACGGCTGTATGACCATGCCGAGGAGCGGTTCAAGGCCGTGACCGTCGGCATCAAGCGTGACGAGCTGCTGGACTTCGTGAAACTGTGCCGTGAGGTCGCTACCAAGGCCAATGAGGTCGTGTGCATCATCGACGAGGCTGGCAAGGACATGATGAGCTTGGCCTATGCGGGCATGGAGGACGGCATAGGCGAGAGGCTGCTTGCCGAGTTGGAGCGGCACGTCAACGCCTACGGCCAGACCCCGGAGGGCAAGAAATACTTTTATGGGGAGCACAAGATGTGATTATGGCAAACGAAAAAGAAAGACTGTTGATCGAGAAGGGCAGGTGTCAGCAATCAATACTCGATGCAATCATAAAGTTTGAGGAATCGACTGGACTTGATGTCAGTGATATTGAGTACCACAAAACCGACATACCAATCTGCTTTGGCGACAACGTGCGCAGCAATGAAACCATGACCCAGAAATGGGTAACAATCGTAATATAGTTATAAATGGAACAGGTACTGCATCTATTCATCATCAACACTTGCAGGCATCAATGCCCGTTGTGCTGCAACAAGTTCTACGACATCGAAAAGATACCCGTTGTCACCGTTGAACGGTTGAAGTCGGTCGATACCGTGTGCCTTACTGGAGGTGAACCGCTGCTACTGCATGACGAAGCCTTGTATGACTTCGTTGTCGGTCTGCGTGAACAATATCCGAACATCAAAAACTTGTACGTCTATACCAGCGGCAAGGAATTGTCTGCAAAACGAGACACAGTTGAGGTGTTGGTAAAGCACTCGCTCATCAACGGCGTCAACGTGTCGCCGAAAGACAGTATCGACTGGATGGGGCTTGCCACAGCGATTAGAGAAACGCCGGCCATATTCAAAAGCGGCTCTAACAGGCTCTACGTCTTTGAGGAGCAACAAAGCGAGTTTGCCAAATGGAAATGGCAGTTCTCAGGCAAGAGCATCGACATCATCGGACGTAAGTGGGACAGGGTATTCAACACATAGGGAAACGAATATTTTGAACGACTACCAATATTATTTTGACAAATGGAAAGAATTGAATTATTTAACGATCATTTTCAAAACTTCAAGAGGTACGGCATCCCCCATGCACAACTCATCATCGCAGACCCCCCCATATAATTTAGGCAAGAATGCTTATGCCAGCAGCCCGTCATGGTATATTGACGGCGACAACAAGAACGGCGAAAGCGATAAGGCTGGTCGTGAGTTCTTTGACACTGACAAGGATTTTCGCCCCGCCGAGTTCATGCACTTCTGCTCGCAGATGTTGATAAAAGAGCCGAAGCAATCAGGTAAAGCACCGTGTATGATTATATTCTGTGAGTTTGAGCAACAGTTCAAGTATATTGAACTGGCCAGACGTTACGGCTTTCAACACTATATCCCACTGGTGTTCCGCAAGGATTATTCAGCGCAGGTGCTTAAAGCCAATATGCGGGTCGTCGGCAACTGCGAATATGGACTGATACTTTATAAAGACAAACTGCCCAAGTTCAACAATGGCGGCAACATGATTTTCAACTGCTTTGACTGGGTGCGTGACAATGATACTCCCAAGGTTCACCCGACCCAAAAGCCAGTGCCGCTATTACAGAAACTCATCCAGATATTCACGGATGAGAATGATGTGGTTATTGACCCATGTGCAGGTAGTGGCTCTACACTGCTCGCTGCGTTCAATGTCAATCGCAGGGCTTACGGATTTGAAATCAAGAAAGACTTTTACAAGTTGGCTAACGAGAAAGTGTTGACCCATCGCCAGCCTGTTCTTTTCCCGACGTTGTAATCTGGAAAAATCAATAACAAATGGAAGTAAAAATCAAAGCATTAGATGAATTGGCCATCATGCCGAAAAAGGCCACCGATGGCAGTGTGGCATACGACCTGTATGCGCCAGAAAATCTGCTTATCAAAAGCGGTCGGCAGGTGATAGACCTGCGCTTCGCTATCGAGTTGCCGACTGGATATGAAGCCAAGATTGAATCCCGCAGCGGCTACTCTTCAAAAGGCTTCGCTGGTGCTTATGTGAGAAACGGAGCCGAATACCGCTTTGACTGCGATGTTATCACGGGTAAAGTGGATTATGATTACCGTGCGTCGGTCGGTGTTATCGTAAACAACAGAGACAGAGCATTTTATATCGGTCGTGGCCAGCGTATCGCCCAGATGACCATTTACAAGGTCGAGGACACCGAACTTGTAGAGGCCGAAGAATTGAGCGAGACAGGCCGAGGCACAGGCGGCTTTGGAAGTACAGGAATCTAAATTTACAAATCGAAACATTATGAATGAAGAACAATGGGAAGCCTATCTCAATGACATCATGGATAGGCAGATTAACGCGACGAGAAACCAGAGCGTGATTTTCACCGTCTCGCTCAGTAATTCGCAGGTGAGAGTGTTCATTGAGCCGCTGGGCCAGAAGTGCCAGCAGTATTTCATCTACCGCAAGGCAACTGATGAAACGGCTCAGAAAGTAATCAAGAAGATTGACGATTTCCTTGCAAACATGAAAGTGTGGCAGGGATTTAACAAGAAGACGACATGAAGAAGAAAGCGAGAGTAATTGCGACTGGTGACGTGATTGAAGTCACCGAGATCGGCGACCAGGAGTTTGCCGATGTTGAGGGTAACAAGTACCACGGCTACGAATTGGAAATTCTGCCAGACCTTCCCGAAATGCCGAAGATGCCCGACTGGGAGGGAATGGTTGACGCATTGAAGCAGAACCAGCTTATCCAGCCAGCGGCGAACATTGCCGTGGAGTTTATGCGTTCCCATCCCAATGCGCCTGCCAAGAAGGTGCTTGCGTTTGTCACCGAGGTTATCAACGGCATCAAGGAGTTGTAGGCCATGTACATCGACATCAAGTTAATTGAGTTCGCAGGGTTTGCCAGCGCATTGCAAGCCCTGCGATTGCCCTACGGGTTGGATTGCAGGAGCCGTGCTATGTTCCAGATGAACAACACAAGCGACAAAACGCTTTGCCTGCATGAACGCATCAACATCAACGACAAAGACGAGGACTTGCTGCGGTCGCTCATCAAGCGTGGCGATGAGCACGCAAAGGTAGTGCGTGGCATTGTCGCCTACGTTGAAATCAACGCACATCGTTTCATGTGGCAGGAATTTTCAACATACCGCATCGGCTGCGAGGTGTTGGCCAGCGAGAGCACCATGCACATCCAGGGCAAGGGACTGAACGAGGAAGAACTCGTTGAGATGAAGAACGAGTTGAAAGAAGGTACGATGCAGAAGCGCATTGTGATGCTGTCCTACCAGACCCTGCGACGTATTTACAAGCAGCGCAGGAGCCACCGCTTACCGCATTGGCGTGAGTTCTGCTCGTGGATTGAGACGCTTCCTTATTCATGGATGATAACGGAGGGGATTGAGAAATGAGCGAAAAGAAAATAACCCTTGATTATAGCGAGTTCAACAACCTCATGCAAAGAATCAAGGAACTTGAGCAGTTTGAAAAAGAGATGACCGAACCAGATAACGAAAAAGTTGTCCTTGTCAATCATCGGCATCTATCTGGTTTCGGGTTTTACCAAAAGTATTATGAAGTTAAGGACTCTATGGATGATGTGCTGAAAGACGCAATAGCAGACCTTGATGAAGCCAATGGGAGGCTCACCGCCATCGGAGATGAGTTCAAGAAAATACCGAAGATTTATCTGAGGCTTATTTTCAAGAAGAGATTCCTAAACATTTGGGACATCTTGAATGGATGTTATTTTTCATCATGGTTTGATTACGAGAAACATCCTTAGAAATTCATACATCATCAAAAAAACAACGAACCAAATGGGTGACAAAGATGGATTTTTTGCCGGAATCGGCAAGGTTTACATGTACGACAAGCCTATTGACTTGATTGGCGCTCAACCCAATATCGAGGAATTGCATGAGATTGGCAATTTTAGTGCCAATGGACTTTCCGTTGATGGCGATGGCTCATCGGAAACAGAGGAGAGCCATTTCACGACCGGCGTCCCTTTTACGGCGACGTTGAATTTTGAGATTGCAGATAAGAAAGGACAACAGTTGTGCAGGAAGTTGCTGCGCTTGCCCAAGTTGCCGAGAAAACTCAAAAAGCGTGTCAAAAAGGCATACTTCATCAAATACCCGAAACGCATTGACAGATACACATTGAACTATGCTTTTGCATTGAACAATCCGCATCGGGCGAGAAAGGTAAAAATGGTGGCAATACCAAAGGATATTTTAATAAAATCTGACAAATAAATGGCAAAGGTTATCTATTTTGACGCCGAGCCGACAAAGAAAGGCGTCATCCGATTTGTGGAGGACTACCGCATGGGCGGCTTCCTGCGGAAAGAGAAAATCCAGTACGGCATCGCTGGCGGTTACCTGCCAGTGGTTGATGATGCGAAAGGCATATACGACCGCATCGTGCGTGATTATCCGTCCGCTCTCGTATATTACGGCACGGTAGCTGAGATCGAGCACAGGCTTGGGACCAAGCGTTTCTGGCTCATTGGCAAGGACACTGGCAGGGGTTTTGACGTGTACTACTCGCACGTCACCGCTGGCCACGTCGAGTGGACGAGCGATGTGACCAACGCCGAGATCCAGTTTGACGAGCAAGCAGCGATAAGCACCGTCAGCGAGTTGCGCAGGACAAGGGAGAAGGCCGTTGTTGTCCCCGTGTACATGAACTTCGACAACCCGTTGCTATGCAAGAACTTCATCATCCTGTGCAAGAGCAAGAAAAGCGGCGTGACCAAGTATTTCGCCCGCCACGAGGAAGGCAACCGCATCCGTCTGGTCAAGAACTCAGACTCAGCCGCACGGTTCACCTATGCCGAGGCGGTCGGCATGTTTGAATCGCTCAAGGGCAGCAACAAGGCGTTTTTCTACACCGTTTGCCCGGCGTTCAAGGACAACGTGAACTTCACCAGCATTGAGGATTACATGGCTTCTGGCAAGGTCGCAAAGGCCATTGCCGTGAGCGACAAGCTGAAATGGATGAACCGATGAGCAACGCAGAGATTACCGAGAAGGTTTTCCGTTTCGTGTGCGACTGGTTCGGTGTGACGAAAGAGGAAATTTTGTCAAGGGACCGCCGCAGGGTCTTGGTTGATGCGAGGACGGTGTGGTGCTACGTCATGCGTCGCCGCACCGACCTGTCGTTGCCTGAGCTTGGCAGGAGGATAGAGCGCACCCATGTGACGGTGATGTACCACGCTGCCAAGGGTGCCGAGTGTGTGAAAGACAGGAAGTTGAACCCCAGTTGCCACGATGCAATCAGGGCATTATCGCTATAATGTATGCTTGCGGAAGAATATTATATCACATTAGAGGAAGCACTGGAAAAGACGAAGCATCGTCCAGACTTCCAGAAGAAACTGAAACACAGCGTTGAACTGCTCCAGAAAGCGGAGAAACTCGCGCTGAAATACGACAGCGAGGACGGCTTTTATCTCGCCTTCTCCTGCGGAAAGGACAGTCAGGCGATGTTTCATGTCGCAAAGATGGCAGGTGTCAAGTTCAAAGCGCACATGAATTTCACTTCCATTGACCCGCCGCAGGTCATCATCTTCAAGCGCAGGCAATACCCGTCAGTCGTCGAACACCCGCCGAGGGCGAGCATCTTCGACCTCGCCGTTGAAAAAGGCATCCTGCCGTCAAGGCGCATCCGCTGGTGCTGTGCAGAACTGAAAGAAAGCGCAGGAGCGGGCAAGGTCACGCTCATCGGCATCCGCCGTGACGAGAGTACACGCAGGGCGAAACGCCACGAGGTCGAAGTCATCAACAAGAAATTCTCTGGCAACCTTGACCAGTTCGCCCAATGGCAGCAAGAGCAAATCACCAAGAAAGAGGAGAAACTCATGCGCAAGATGAAGCGAGAGGGCAAGAAGGTCAACGAAGACCAGTTCTCGCTTGAAAAGGACAACGAAATCCGTTGTATCAACGGCAAGGACTCAATCCTCGTGTCGCCCATTTTCGATTGGTCGGAAAGCGACGTCTGGTATTTCCTCAACAACATCTTGGGAGTGCCGCACTGCGAGTTGTACGACCAGGGCTACAAGCGCATCGGGTGTATCATGTGTCCCATGTCGCAGCACAAGCAAAAGTTGCGTGAAATGCGTGATTTTCCGCACGTCAAGCGCAACTGGATAAGGGCAATCAAGGAAATCCGAGCGAGGTGGGGGCGCGGAATGCTCCGCAACCGGACTGGGAACGCAGCTCCCCCCCCCGCAACAAGCGGGAACACAGGGACTTTAGGAAGTCGGTACTCCAAAAGCCAATGGAACGAAATGTTTCAGCGACTGGCAATGGAAGTCGGTACTCCAAGAGTCAATGGAACGAAGTGTTTCAGCGACTGGCAATGGAAGTGGGACGACGGGAGGCTGCTCTCTCGCACACACACAGATGCGACCAAGGTCGGACTGGGAGAACGGGTTGTCAAATACCCAATCAAACGGATGCCCGAGTTCAGACAACAGAATGTGCTCAACTACGAGCAAATCGAGCATCAGTTCCACCAAGGCGGGTTTTCTGCCGGCCCCTCTGCTGACGGCGCAGTAGAGGGTGTATATGAGCCGACGGAAGACGAAATCGCAGAGAAAATTTTCGACTGGTGGGTTAGCGGCAAGTCCTACACCGAGTGGTATGCGGAAAAGTATCTGCAACTGAAAATTCCTTTTGAGGACTTGGAAGAAAACGACGAGCCCGAAAATACATTATAGCGATAATGTTTTTGCAGGCGACAATTAGAACACTTTTAAGAAATTCAGAACAATGAGTAAAATCCGACCAATTAAATTCAAGGGTTATAACAAGAAGAACGGGGTGTGGCTCTACGGCTTCTACTTGCAGAACCGAGGTGCGCACTTCGTCGCTCCCGACGAGTTCGCCGACGGCAAGACGTGGGAGGACTACGAGGTTGACCCGGAGAGCGTCGGGCAGTTCATCGGGTTGGATGACGACTGCGGTAAGGAAATCTACGAGGGCGATTTGATAAAATACGGCGACAGTGCGTTTGATTATAAAATCGTGTGGGACGGCCCGTTATTCTGCCTTCAGGAGTGTGGCAACGGGGACAAGTTTCTTATCGACGACCTGGCCGATATTCACATTCACGTTGTCGGGAACTCTTACAATATGGGACAATGACACCGCTAAGGATTAGGCTCAAAAAGAGCGGGTTTGATGCCGTCAAGTACGGCAGGAAGACCGAGGTGACCAAGTCGTGCTCCAACAAGCGCATACACTACCTCTGCTTCTCACGGCTGACGCACGATTGCAGCGAGCCGCAGAGCAAGTGCAGGGAGTGCTTCGATAACGCACGCCAGTTCGACGGCTACATGTGCTATCCGTTTGGCACCGCAATCATCCGCAGGGGCCTGACGGACAATTACACGACCAAGCCGATCGAGGATGTGACCTGGGAGGAACGCGACGGGAAGATTGTGTTTATCATTAAATTCAAAGGATATGAAACAAGTGAGCCTTGACAACTGCGAGACGGCCAATGACGCCTACCTCACCCTGAAACGTGAGAAAGAGCCGTGCTTCGGCAGGTTCAACCGAGTGTTTATCTACTGCAACATCGAACAACCGCCGCATGAGTTACTACCAATTAAGGCATGGCTTGCAGATTGAGGATGCCGAGTTTGAAATGGTAAAAGACCAACCCGATTAGCCACAGCAGTTAGCTACCGCTTTCCCTTGCCCTGCCGTGTAAGCGTGCGTAACTTTGCAACGCTTTCGGTACGGAAGGAAGACAAGTTCGTTTGAACTATATCAGGGGGAACCCTGCTGTAGATAGATCCCCGCCGATGTCCGTACCATCAGCGGGGATTTCTTTTTATGGCGGTTTCCCCTTTGATTTGAAAGCGGACATAAGGGTTCCATCAGTGGCCACCCTGTCGGGAGCGCGACACCCCGACGATAGAAAAGGCCCCTTCTAAAAAAGCAGTCATTGCAGATGTTGCACCGACACCCGACTGTCACCAGCCCCGCTCTGTGCGTGATCCTCACAACGGGCGACCCACAACCAGTGACCCGACAGGCCGATGCAGCAAACGAAACAAACAACCCGGGAAATCGGGGGAGTGGGAGACGGAAGTGCTGCAAAGGCTGGAGCTAAGAACAACCGCAGTCAGTTGACTGGTGTTGCAGAGGTTGGGAATAGTTCAAGTTCAAACGCTTTCCCAGTGTAGTTTGGGGGAGTGGGAGAATAAAGGATTACTATGCGATGAAGTGAAATTTCAATGGCAAGGGTTGACAAAAAAAAATTGGAGGATGCGCTGGAGCGTGAACGCAGGAAAGAGTACAAGCTGAGAAACCAGATTGACTTCTTCCAGCGGTTCGTCGAGCGATGGCACAGACCGCTGCTGCAAGAGATCGCCGACCGATACAAGGCAAGGGGGATTTATCCCGCCTGGCCGGAGTACATTTTGCCCGCATTCTATCAGGACGAAGCGGACAAGATAATTGCCGTACTCGCCGGGATGCTCGTCGAAGATTCCCTGCCCATGCGTGACGTGATGGGAGAACACCCCTCTGACTGGTTCAGGCAAAGGGGGTTCGTCCTCATGTCGGTTGGCGACGGCCAGAACGGGCGCACTGGCGGCACGCTGAACTGGCGCATATCGGCCTTCTTCAACGAGCTGCACGACCTCACCTTGCAGGGCAGGGTGAGCATCGAGCGGTCGCTGGCAGGTGAAGCGGCGAGGATGGCGGTAACACTGGAGAGCGCAGTCTTTGAAACGGCATACGCAGCGGGTGTTGACCTTGACCCGACAAGGGTAAGGATGGCATTAGCCGTTTTAAGCCCCGCTGACGGCCTCGGAACGTCGCTGTGGCATAGTTGTCCGTTTGAGGTGAGAAATCCTCTCACAAGCGACGTGAAGCGTTTTTTGGGCTATTGGTGGCCTGGTAAGCCCCGTGCGGTTTCGGCTGACGAAGCCATTGCGCTGTTCGGCCTGTGCAGTGACCTTGATTTCCTCTATGCCTCATTGGGATGGGAGGAGATGGTCGAGGCCGACCGAAAGAAGTGCAGGGACTATGTGAAGTTCTACCAGTTGTGGTTCGGTAAGGGCTGGATGAGCCGTCCGTACAGGTGGCGGGAAGTCTTGCCCGAAGTGAAGTTCTGAGTTTTGTTTGGCTTCAATATATTTGCAGCGTGGGTTGGTTCACACCAGCCCTCGCTTTTTTAGTTATCAGTCGCCGTTACTGGCCAAGGCTTGCAAGAATGGACTGCAACAGATTCTTGAAATCATAGAGCGTTCTGCAACCAGTGTCGGAATAGGTCGTGTTTTCGGTGATATACAGGTCGGTTGTTTCACCAGCCTTTACTCGGAAAAACATAATGTTCCCCTTAGTCGCTTCTGGTGCATAATAGTTATTGGTGTAGGACTCCGCCGAGTTTCTGCCGATTTTGCATATAAGGAACAACACCTTGGACTCATCATAGCCAAGCGGTGGGTAGTAGTCAAGGTCTTTCCCGTTTTCAACATACATCCTGTCGGATATTGTGCCGTTCTGCGAAACGACATGCAAGTCATAGATAATGCCGTCGCTCTTTTGGCTTACCAGCGACTTGTTGATGCGGTTGTGGATTGTGACCTTGCAATGCTTTATGCCTCCGTTCGGCTCGTCATCGTCCCCGCAGGAGATAAACAACAGCGGAATGATCGCCAGCAGCATAATTGATAATTTTTTCATGTTTTGTTTGGTTTTTGAAGTTTGTAAAAGTTAATTAAAGCACATGTGTAGCGATGCAGGGAGGTTCAACGCTCCCCGCACCATGTCAGTCCCCGTTGAAGAACGCCATCGCAGCATCGCCGACTTTCTTGGTGTCCATGCAGATGTAGTGGCGAGAAGTCATGTTTGCCGATGAATGGCCAGCCAACTTGCTCACAACCTCGGTAGGCACGTCACGCAGGGCGAGGTTCGTGCAGAACGATCTTCTTGACGTGTGAAATTGGCAGAACTTCCATTTAGGGCCTTTCTGCAACCTGCCGCCGACAAACAGCGTCACTTCCTCGTCGAAGCCAAGTCTCATGCAGATGCGCTGGATGACCGTGTTGCACACGGCTCGGTTGTGCGGCTTGTAGGGCTGCACTTGCAGGTACTTGACCAGCATCGAGTGCAACGGCATACTGACCTCGGTCTTGGTCTTTTGCGAAACATAGGTGAACGTGTCGCCCACCACATTGTCCATGCTGAACTTCTTGCAGTCAGACGACCTCGCACCCGTCAGGCAACCCCGCATGAACAAAATCTTCACGTCGCGCTCGACCTCAGAAATGGGTGTGTATGCGTCAATCATGCGCACCTCGTCCTCGGTCAATGCGATGTGCTGTGACGGCACACGGCGGGCTTTCAGTTCACGCCCTGGGTCTTTGCACGGCACGATGTCCTCGTCCTTGTATCGGGCGAGGAAAGCCTTGAGGATGCCCAGATAGGTGCAGGCGCTGTTGCCTGCCATCTTGTCGCAGATGTTGTCACGGATGCGCCCCAGATTGAGCGTCGTCAAGTCCTTCCACGTCACCTCGGCACTGCCGATGGCCTCACGCATGAGTTTGAGCACGCCGACGCGCTCAGGCTCCCTGCCAAGGAACTCCAATTCAAATGCTAATATCTCCATAATCGTTGAAATTTAGTTGGTGAATAATCGCAACCGATGCGGGGATTCCCCCCGCAAGGGTTTACTGCTGGTTTTGTGCAGTGGCGTAGGTCATTAACAGGTCGTAGATTTCGGCCTTGTCACGGGTATTGATGACATAAAATCCCTTGCCGAACTTGTCGGTCACGAAATTGCAAAGCCCGATTTCGCAGAACGACTGAAACATGTCCTGCAATGTCTGGTTAAGTCCCTTGACAAACTCCTCTCTTGCCTGCCCGTCACGGGCGAAAGAATATGCCCAATCCAGCATCCACTCCTTGACGGGGTGGGTGAGTTTCACGGGCTTGGGCTTGAGCGGCATCTTCGCGCCCTCGTAGTCCTCGTAGCCAGCCGCAATCTCCTTGCAGCGATTCTCAACCTGCTCAATGCTCACATAGGCGCACTGCACGCGGGTCGTTTCGGCCCCGGCGAAATATAGCATGTCGCCGTTGCCCGTCAGTTTCTCGGCCCCCACCTGGTCGAGCACCACGCGGCTGTCAGTCCCCGTCGTGCATCGGAAAGCGATGCGTGTAGGGAAGTTCGCCTTGATGTTGCCCGTTACGATTGTCGCCGAAGGGCGCTGTGTCGAGATAATCAGGTGTATGCCCACGGCACGGGCCTTCTGAGCCAGACGGCAGATGGATTTCTCCACGCCCTTGCCGCTTGTCATGATCAGGTCGCCGTACTCGTCGATGACCACCACGATATAGGGCAGGCTATCGACAATCGGGCACTCATTGTACTCCCTGATGTTGCGTTTGCCGATGCTGCTGATGAGCGTGTACCGCTCGTCCATGACATTGCACAGGTTGCGCAGTACCCGTGCGGCCTCTGTCTCCTCGGTCACGACGGGAGCGGCGAGGTAGCTCTCGGCGAGGTGCTGATAGACGCTCAATTCAACCTTCTTGGGGTCGATGAGCACCAGTTTCATCTCGTCGGGCGTGCATTTGGCCAGCAGCGACATGAGCATCACGTTCAAGCCTACCGACTTGCCCTGTCCCGTGGCACCCGCCACAAGAAGGTGAGGCATGTCGGCGAGGTCGGCGATGAACGTCTTGCCCGTTATCGTCTTGCCGATGGCCAGCGGCAGCGTCTTGTCCGTTGTGAGGAACTCCTCGCTGCCCAGGATGTCGTCCAGCGGCAGGACTTGTTTCTTCTTGTGCGGGACTTCGATGCCCACCGTGCCACGTCCGGGGATAGGAGCGATGATGCGCACGCTCGTAGCCTCCAGAGCCACGGCGAACTCGTCCTTGAGGTTGCGGATTTTCGAGAGCTTCGTCCCTATTTCGGGTCGGAACTCGAACAGTGTCACCGTCGTGCCCTTGATTTCGTTGAGCTCGCTGTAGCTAATCTTGAAACTGTCTAACACTTTTGCTATGATTTCCTTGTTGTCCATAAAATTGAAAATTTAATTGGTTAATAGTCGTGCCATGCCGAACGGTCAGGCTCGGCACGGCTGGACAATCAAGGATTGTTTTCCTTGTCCATTTCCCGCTGGATGAGGGACCGGATGTAGTCGCCGATGATGCCCTTGCGCTTGCAGAAGTTGTACATGTCTGGCGGCAGGATGATTGACGTGTTCGTGTTATTCTTCGCCTTTCGGCCCTTGATGAAGAACTTGTCTGGGTATCTTCCAGCCGCCTGTGCTTTGGAAAGCACCTCGCCGCCCTGCTTTTCTGCGAAACTCGGAGACTTGCAGAACATGTAACTGTTCCTGTCTGCGAAATAGACAACACGGTTGTTTGGGGTGATGCCAGTGACATCCACGGGCTCGCCCTCTTTAACCTTGAACTCGAAATTGTAAATCATAATTATATAACGTATTTGGTTGGTAAAAAGTATAGCAAAGCGGGAGAAATTTCTCTCTCCCGCCCTAACAAATATTAACCCCGTCCCGTGCCTCACGGCAGTAGGGCGGCAAAACTTAAGTTATGAATTAAAGCAGTGCAAAGGTAGTCATTTCTGGCCACCCTTGCAAATAAGTCACTTCACAATCTCGAATTTCACTCTACTTGGGAAAGAGTGGCATAGACAGTCTCCCATCCCGCAGAAATGCTTTTCAAGTTTCTTCTGCTGGTATGGGGTTATCACATCATCCAATGAGATAAATCCGTGTTCGAGGTCTGGAAGCCTATCCTCAAACTTCTTGTTGACGATGATTGTTGTTTCTGGCGAGTTATGGAAACCGCCCCAAAGTCTAATTCTTGCCATAATCTTGATATTTTTAGGTTGATAAATACGAATTAGTTCCCGTGCCGATGCTCAAGTCCGCACGGGTTGTTTTCATTCCGGGCACCAGTCGGCGCAGGCCACGCCGTACTTTTGCAGGTTGTCGTACATTTGCTTTGCCGCATCGACGGCCTGAATGAACGGCGGCAGTTCCTTTACTTTGCCATTAAGGTAGTCCTCGGAAAGCGTCTTGATGCGTTCGTTCGCCCCGCTGTGCTGGATTTCCCCTTTGCCCTCCAGCATGGAGTAGAAGAAATCCTCTACAAGCGGTGTGACCTCGATGCAGAGGTCGGGGATTTGCAGAGCTTCCTGTTTGGTCATTGATAACTGAATTTTAAGTTTATAACGTGAATAAATTGGTTTTATTGTGCGCCCTGCACGGCAAAATGCAGTGCGCTGTGTGGTCAATCGTTGTCGATGATGTCGTCAATTCTCTTTTCGGCGTTCCACGAGCCGTTGATGATGCCGATGGCGTTGAGGTCGTGCAGCAGGCTGATTAGCCGTTGTACGGCGAGGTCACCGTGCTTGGTGAGCCTGCCGCCCTTGTCAAACGGACGCTTGCAGCCGAAGTACTCTTGCAGGATTTGTTCAAGTCCCATAATCGTATCGGTTTAATCGTTATTGTTCCAGAAGAATGATTGAACAAGCGTTGTTCCTCCGTGCATGTAGCGGTAGGTAACGTGTATGCGCTTGTTATCGTCAAGGTACCTCAACCGCTTGTCACGCTCGGTTATCATGTCATGCACTTCTACCTTGGACGGGCTTTTAGAACAAACATAGCTGCGAAGCAATGACCAATAAATTTGGTTGTCATTGATGTCTGCTTTAATGGGCATACCCTTGATAAAGCCGATGTATGTGCAGTTGTTTTGGCAACAACATTGCCCATCAAAAATTGCTTCAATCCAATCGGTGATGATGTTCTTTCCGTCAATTGGTGCTGGAATTAAATTGTTATAGCCCATAATCGTTGAATTTTAAGTTAGTAATGCGAATAGTGTCCCAGCCGATGCAACTCCGCTGGGACTGGGTGTTGTCAAAGTGCGGACATAACCATGAGACCCGATTCAAGAGCGGATGAAGATGTTGCAGTGAGGATTGCCTTTGCCGTGCTGCTTTATCGGTTTGATTTTCACGCAATCGGGTATAAGCACCTCAATCATCTTCTCGAATTTACCCACATCTTTCGTGTCACCCCTGCCCTGAGCAACCTCGTTGGCATAAGCCACTGCTTTGTCTCCGTCAAGAGCGGAAAAGTAATTGCAGTTGGGAATGTTGGAGTTGTAGAAATGTCCAACAAAAAGGCCTGTTCCTCCGTGATTGCAACCAAGACCGAATGTATTGACATAATATCTCGGTTCGCCAACATGCATCCAAACATTCCCGTCTATAATCAGAAAGTCTTTGCTCCAATTTTTGTAAACATTTACGCAATACTCTCTTGTGCGTTCGGTTTCGTCATAAGTCAGGGACGGGCGACGGCACATAAGAATATCATCAATGCCAATCGGTTTGTTTTCACCTCCAGAAACAATGTCGTTGTTGGTAATCCACTGATAAAGTTTTCCCTTAAAGAATCGCACCTCGGTCTTGTTTCTGAACACATGATGAAAGTCGGAAAGCCTGAATGCAACTGGCGCCTCTTGGTTTGTAACTGACCTAACCTTGAAGGTCACCTCCTCGGTTTTCTTGACATACCTCGTTCTTCTGCACCTCGGTGGGATATACGGCTCGTAGTAGGTTAACAAAACGGAAATTTTAACGTGTTCCATAATTGATTGAATTTAGTTTGGTTAATAAAAGTTAGTAGCGGTGCGCCGTCAATCGCTCGGCGGCACACCAAGAGTTTAGGCGATGGCAACAGCCATAGAGCGCTGCTCCACGTCGAAGGTCACGTTGTCATACTTCATCGGCATGACCATTAGCACATCAAGGTTGGCATCTTCAATGAGAGCCGCATGGTTCTTGTCAGTGACCCAAATGCCGTTCATCGCCATTAACTTTGCGCTGTCAAGCGAGAAGGCGATACCCTCAGTGCGGTCTGCATGGTCGGTCAGCATAAACGACACCGAACGACGGCTTTGCTTGTCCTCATCATCGTTGTTCTGCATCAAATCGAAATAGATGCGGTCTGAGCCTTCGTAAACGCTGACTTGTACATAGTCACCGCTGGAGGATTTTTTGAGCCGAGAGAGCCATTTCTGCGCTTCCTTGCGGTCTTCTGGACTGATGGCATAGCGCCGCATCTCATTCGTGCGTGGCAATACACATCGCCAATTAGGATAACGCCTCTCACCGAGCGGATGCTGGCCGATAGCGGTCACATTGCCGACACGGATAGTCAGGTTCTCGAAAAATTCATTCTCCTTGCGGTCAAAGAACTTGAATTGCGCATCCTGCTTGGTCTTGCGCATTGCGTCGCACACGGCCTTCCAGTCGGTCACGCTGACAAGCGATCTGATTGTCTTGTGGCCGTTATCTGCGATGCTGTCGTCATCGTCGGTGATAACTCCGAGTATATGGGAATTTGTCGCAACGAAATTGACCGCAGTGGTCTCGGTGTCATACTCCACCAAGACATACTGGAAGACACGGTAAACGTCATACATTTGGTCGCTTTTGCTTATGCAGAGCTGCGCGAGGGTCTTTGCCCCGTTCGGGTCGTCGAAACTCATCGAGAACCCGGCAAGCAGCTCGCCATATTCTGCCTGGCAGGTAAAGGTGATGTCCTCACCCCTGGCCAGCGAGCGGAACGCTTTGAGTTTGCCGCTGATAAGTGCAAGCCCCGTGGTTTCAATCTTCACGCCATCAACGTTGATTGTCACCAACGGAGAGGGAACGAGCGGCGGTATTCGTATTGGTCGGCCATACTCTACAAGTTCACCTAATTCGTTGAACTTGTTGGGGATGTATTTCACTTTGGTATCCACCGCTTCATGCCATGCGGGCATTTTGTCAAGTTCCTTGCAGGTGACTTTCTTTTCACTCTGCATGACCTTACGGAAGTTCTCGTTCTTTTCCAAAACCTCGTTGAAGAAGTCCTGTGCGATTTCGCACATTCTGGCATAGATAGCCTTGTTTTGCTCTAAGTAAGTCATAACTGAATTGTTTGATGGTTAATAAAAGTTAGTAGAACCGCCAACCGCTGCGATGCGGCTGACGGCAAGTGCTTAGATGTTAGGTTTGATGTGCATGATGATTTCCTCGTCGGTCGGGTCGTTGTCGATGAAACCGCTGTCGCAGTAGTAGAATATCGAGTTGTCGATGTCGTGAGCCTCCTGCGTGTCCTCGTCAAAGATGGCTTGCCACAACTCGTAGTCGGCAACCGTGACCATGCCACGCAAATCATCGTCAAGCCTTGATGCGGCGATTTCACGGTAAGGGTATTTCTTGCCGTTGTACTCGATATATCCCTTTGGCACAAGCATCGGGACATATTGTTTCAGGCTGTCCTCTATGTACCATTGGTCGCCCATAAAGAGCGAGGACAATTCAACAAACTCGCCGTCGTCAAACTCGCCGATTAGTTGGTAAACAAGCAGTTGGTCGGTGTCGGTGAAATAGACAAGCTGTGCCAGCCATTTCCCGTCAGCGAAACGCTGTCCAGGGATTTCGAGATAGCGTTCATTTTCCGTACTGCCCTCCTGCCCGAAGGCTTTGAGGACTTGTTTAATCATTGCTGTTGTCATAATTGTAGGGTTTTTGGTTAATAAATGCGATGTGCCGTGCGTCACGGCAAGGTGGCGCACGGCTGGGGCAAGTGCTTAGAAATGATAGTCAAGTATGCCACCGATGTAGAACTTGTCGCCTGGCTGGTAGTGGTTGTAAAGCCAATGAACCAACTCACCCATCGGCATGAACTCGCCGAAATAGAACATCAACGAGGACTCCCGATGCGTTTCCTTGACGACCTCCTTGAGCCGATAAAGGGCAAGCCCGTCTGTGAAGTCGATGTTGTTTGCCCGTTTCTTGATTTCTTGTCGCCATTCCTCGATGAACGGGTTAAGGTCAAGCAGTGTCAGTTCCCTGCCGTTGCGCTCAAAAATGCCGTGTTTGTCAAGCCAAGAGATAATGTCGTTTTCTCTATCCTGTGGCACGCTTTGGATGTAGTCGGCAAAACGCTCGTACTCCTCTGGCAAAAAGCAGCCATCACTCATGTACTCGTCACGCACCATCGGCGTTTCCGAGATTTCAATAATTTTACTGTGCATAATTGTATAGTTTTTGGTTGGTAAAAGTGAATAGCGGTCATGGCGGTGCAACCCGCCGTGACCAATGTGTTACTCGTTGAACGTGACGTAAAGGCTGTTGTCACCGTAAGAGAGGGCGATTGCGCCGAGATCGAATTGCTCGCAGTCGTCAAGTTTCATCTCGTACTCGTCGTCCATCAATTCGCCGTCTGGCCAGTACCAGCAGTCCACGTCCTGCTTGTTGAAAAAATAGAGGCGGTTGGTTTCTGGTTGGTGGATAAGTTCGATGTTGTTCTTTTCCAGTTCCTCGGCGAAGGTCTTGCGCAGTCGCTCGACGATGGCTTTCTGCTCGTTTGTCAGTTTTAATCTCTCGTCCATAATGTTTGAATTTTAGGTGAATAAAGTGAATAGCCAGCCAGCGGGTTCCGTCCCGCCAGCCGATGTTTAGAGGTTCACGCCGCAGTTCTCGATGCTTTCGATGCTGATCCCGTTTGTCTTTCCAGGAAGATAGGCACGCGCTGTCTCAACAACGATGTCGCCTGCCATCTCGCAAATGTCCTCGGTGTTGCAGCCCCGCATTTTGTCATGGGAGAAGTCGATGCGGATAGTGATGTAGGTTGTTCTTTGTTCCATAATCAGTGAATTTTGAAGTTAAACTTGTTGGTTGCCAGCCAGCGGTCGCAACAACCGCTGACCGATTGAGGTTAGCCGAACAATGCAAGCATGTCGTCTGCAAAGAAGCGTTTTGCAGTGGCTTGATAGCACCACGACTTTTTCAATTCCTCAAGGATGGGTTTGTAGTGCTGGTCGTAGTAAGCGAAGAAACTTTGCAGGCTCTCAAATTCTCCTGCGCTGATTTCGGCGTTTTGCTGTTCAGCAAGTTGTCTTAATGTCTGTGCCATAGTTATTGAATTTTAGCGGTTAATAAAACAAGTACCCGCCGCTCCGATTGGGAAACGACGGGAGAAAATGGGTGTTAGGTACGGTTACTCAGCCTCCTGAACCTTGCCGTCCTTTAACTGATACCAAGTGCCAGCCTTGATGGTCTCGCCATCGACCTTGACGCACTGCATACCGAGGATGTGGTAATCTTCGTCGCGCTCAGTAAGGACAAGCCAGCAACCGATTGCACCTTTGGCTTTGCTGTTTTGGCCTGTCACGATTGCTACACTTTCTTTTCCACTTACACTTGCAGACGAGCGGTTGCCCGTGTTGCTTGCAGACGAGTAGTA
>FLNX01004340.1_pt1 | contig 26273 bp, 18 predicted proteins | sample 1140341 | NCBI WGS metagenome assembly FLNX01 (sample SAMEA3878208, study PRJEB12797) | bioreactor metagenome | biome: Moose rumen | place: Sweden | collected 2011-10 | reverse complement strand
GGTGGGTTCTATAAATCCTTTTTCAGAGCCGCAATGAGAGCAGAACCCATTGAACCCTCAGATGTGGCTTCCTTATCGTTACCGCAAATTTACATCATTTAGTCCATAAATCGTTTTACCCCCCCGTTTTAACATTTGTTAATGCATATGGGCACAGTTATCCTTTAGCCGCCAATGTGCTGGGCTTGATCCAGTCGGCGTGATAGCGCGCAATCTGGGTGAAACGGCACATGTTGTAAACGAGGTTGGTCAGGGCGACGGCGGCTGCGGCCCGGACCATGCCAACGCCTCTGAACACAAGACCGCCCATGGTCTGTTCCATGAAGCCGAAGACATGCTCCACGCGGCAGCGCACCCTGGACTTCTCGCGGTTGTGCCGCTTCTGCTCTTCGGTCAGCGGGTGGCCGCGGTAGGGGCGCTCGCAGATGATGGGATTGACCTGTTTCTGCCCGAGGTCGGCCTCAAGGCCCACATAGCCCGCGTCCAGCCAAACGTCCTCATGCCTGTCCTTCTCATCAATCAGGGAGGCGCACCGCTGTGAGTCATGCACGTTGGCGGCGGTCGTATCGTAGCCGTGTATCAGCTTGGTCTTACGGCATACTTTGGCGTGGTTCTTGTAGCCGTAGAACGTCTCGCCGCGCTTCTTGGTCCAGCGGGCGTCGGTGTCCTTGTGGCGGCGTTTATGCATCTTGTGCTTCTTCTCTTCGGGGCTGTCGCCAGGCTCCTCCTGCCACAGACTGCCGCCCTCGCCGCGTTTGATGGCGGCGTTCTCGGCGCGGGTGTTGCGCTGGCGGGGGGCGACCATGAAACTCGCGTCCACTATCTTGCCCTCGTTCAGTATCAGGCCTTGTTCGGCAAGATACGCATTGAACTGGTCAAAAAGGCGGTCAAACGTGCCGTCCTGGGACAACGCCTCTTTGTACTTCCAAACAGTCTTCTCGTCGGGAACGTCGTCAACGGTATGGATATCGAGGAACTCGCGGAAGCTCATCCTGTCCTTGATCTGATACTCAATCTGCCTGTCACCAAGCCCGTACAGGCGCTGAACGAACAAAACCTTCAGCATCAATACCGGATCCATCGGGCGGCGGCCCGCATTGCTCTTGCGATCCACTTTCTCAAACACGGGTTCCAGAATCGGACGAAACTGCTCAAAGTCCAGAAGGTCTTTCAGAATCTCAAGCGGATTGCCCATCTTTTCCAGAGACTCAAGGGTCATCTCATGCTCAAAAAGGGCTTCGGAACCCTTGTTTTGGCGGTATTTTTTCACTTTTTTGCTCATTTGTACCAATTTTGGCGCAAATTTACGAATTATTTCACTGATTACCAAATATTTAATTTATAGAAGCCCCCTTAAAACATTATTACATCAGTCGGCAGTAAGAATCCGACTTGAATGCCATGCGGCTTCACAGTCAAGGCACTCCATATTGCCTTCTAAATTCAGCACAAATATAGTAATAAATTTGCATATTACATGCATTATTATTACCTTTGTACCGAGCAAGAATTCTTTTCATGAGGTAAAGAGATTTTTTAAGGTTTATGTTAATGGTATTTAGGTCGACTCCTCGCAGTGATGCGGGGAGTTGTTTGTCCCGTACAATATTCTGAGGTAATTCACGTTTGGCATGATTTTTGCTTAAACTATAATATATATGGAAAATTTATTGTATATATTATCTTCGGTATATTGTGGATTTACTGGGGAGTGTCCCGATTTAAACGTCATAACAAGGTGAATAATGTTCCTTCATTAAGTAAGGAGGCATGGCGAAGGATTGATGAATTTCTCAAAAATCGTTCTCCAAAACAGTGATCAATCTTATTCCTCATTGGGCTGCTTACCATCGAATAAGTTTTTTTGGCCTGTTTGGATAATCCAATTAGTGAAATTTTCCCAAGGCTGAAGTACATCGTTTGCAAAATTAGCAGCAACCGCTTCTGTAGTTAACCGCTGCCCCAAAGGTAGGGTCGTATTGGCTACAGGTGCGAGAGGGATATTAACAAGCGCGCCCAGCGCACCGCCTGGATTTGTTAGGTCATTAAGTATCGATGCGCCTGTATTGTACCACTTTGTGCCTACCGTCCAGGATGTTGGCAATACCTGCCATCCTGAGCCGCCGTGAGCAGTACCGTTTGGTCCATATCGGTCAACCAGTTCTGAACCTAACACACCGATTGCATTTGATGCTATCCAGTTTCCTCCAGGTGTGCCAGGCTTGAAATAGGGAACCGTAATGCCAACGGCTCCCGCTAACGCTCCAATACCTAATGCCCTATCTGCTTTACCTGTGGCAGCTACTCCGCCCAGATATCCGCTTTGGTTATATTGTGTGGGGTTATATGAATAGGTGGTGTATGCTGCATCAAGACCTGGCTAGGTACCCAAATTCCATAGAGGAGGACTTCCAGACAGCAACCTCAACAATATCAAAGCAAGCCTGGCAGCAGTATATACAAGACTTCTCTCCCGAGGATCTGCCAGGGGCGTGGGCAGCAGGAGCGTAACTTCACAGAAACATGGCACAACCTTCAAGTTCTATCAGGTAAATGGCATTCTGTTCCACGATATTTTCAAAATCAACAGAACCTACCTGGAAAACGGAGAACTTGTTGATTTACACGAATCCTATGATAATTGCAAGTGTTTCCTTTCCGATGATGGCCTCTGTGGTTTTGCCATATAACCTGACGGAAATCTTGTCAGTGTCTTTTCATTGAACCCGACAACAAAGCGTGGTTTCCTGTATGCCATCAAAGACCTTATCCGTGAACAGGGTGCCACACGGCTGGATGCTTTTGCCAGTAGCAACCAGAATCTTGAGGAAATCTATAAAAAGACCCTTGGCTTCAAGACGGCATCAATCATGGAATATAACATGGACTATAACCATGATGATATTGCCGAGAATCATGGCAATCCTGATGTTATCTTCATGGTGGCTGAGGGGACCCCTGAACAAAGGCACTTTACCAAAGATCAATATGACGAGGCCGAGGCTTATCAAAAGGCATTCGCACAGAACAAACAGTCACACGAAGAGAACAGCATTTTCTACAGCCTTGTTCCAGACAGTGAACGCAGGGTTCTGGAGGCTCCAGGCATCGTGACCCGCCAGCAGGCCGAGGCTGATTCCACGGGTTACGTTTTCATGTGGGATGTATTGAGGGAGTCGGCCAGGGGGAGCATTGCTGCGGGTGCCAGTGTTATCACCATCTATCACAGCAAAATTCATTTTATCCTGGCACAAAAACAAAACTTGTTTTTGATTTTGCCGATGCTTGGTGTATCTTTGCAGCGGGATAACGATGAAAACAATAGGCCGCATATTATTGACTCATTTGCTGTTGACGCTCTTATTCACAGGGGCGATGACTGCCGTTTTTCTCATTCCCCACAATGCCATCAAGGACCATGTGCGTCAATCGGTGGAGCAATTGAGTAACGAAGGGCCGAAATACACAATCCATTTGGGGCTGCTGCAGCCCTACAAGCTGGCCGTGTTCAGCGATTGCTTGATGATGGGCATCGCCTACTGCGGTGACGAGCGGCACCCGTTGGAGTCGGCAATGAGTAATCGGTTCTTGGTCATTGATGGATCACCCATCAAGGGGTCGCGAGCGATGCTTGAGGAGCCTGGCCACGAGCGATTGCGAACAGTTATCTATAGTCGTTACTGGCATGGTAACCAAGTCATCATTAGGCCCTTGTTGTGCGTCATGCCGTTGAAAGGCATCCGCATGCTTAACGTGGTTCTGCTTTTCCTGCTTTTGGTGACACTGTTGGCGACAATGAGGCGACGCATCGGTAAAGCCGACGCACTCATTGTCACGGGATGCCTCGCCGCAGTCATGATACCCAGCGTTCCCCTGTGCCTGAACTATGTGTCCACATTTTATATCGGTCTGATTGCCTCATTGCTCATCCTGTCATGGAGGGCGACCACTGCGCAATGGCTGAACACAGTCATTGTGTTCTATGTCATTGGAGCTATGACCACCTATCTTGACTTGCTCACCACCCCGATGATAGCAATGGCGGTTCCCCTCGTGGTCTATATGCTTTACATCAAGCCCAAGCGCCCGTGGCGCACTGTGATTGTCCTGTCGCTGTCGTGGTTGTTGGGCTACGCTTCGTTGTGGGCTACCAAGTGGTTTCTGGCTGCACTCATCACCCATCATGCTTCATGGCAAGATGCCATGGGGGCAATGGCCCAGCGCACTGTGGGACATGGCGAGCAAGACTACATGCTGTGGTGCTTGAAGAGAACCCTCATGGCACTCGGTATTGTTGTGGCTCTGGTAGCAGGATTCATTGCCCTATCAAGAAACCGATTGTACCACTTGCGGCATGAGGGATGGATGCTCCTGGTTGCCGCTGCAAGCTTTGTGTGGGCTCTTGTCCTGCTGGAGCACACATGGCATCACCTGCATTTCACATGGCGCACGCTGGTCGTGGCGCTTATCGGCATAACACTTTACCTGAGGCATAGCGCCTTGACTTCAAAGCCCAAAGAAACATGACACGCATCGCTGTTATTATCCCCTGTTATAATGAGGCCAACACCATCGGCCAAGTGGTGAACGAATTTGCCACGGCTCTGCCCGAAGCCAGCATCATTGTGGGAGACAACAATTCCTGTGATGGCACAGCGCAGGCCGCACGCCAAGCCGGAGCTATGGTCATCGCCGAGCCCCGTCAAGGCAAAGGCAACATGCTGCGCACGCTGTTCAATGCGGTGGACGCTGACTGTTACCTGATGGTAGACGGTGATGCCACCTACCCGGCCGACCAAGCCCGCGCGCTGTGTGACAAGGTGATTGGCGACAATTGCGACATGGTAATTGGTGACCGGTTATCCTCGACCTATTTCACCGTAAACCAGCGACGCTTTCACAACACAGGCAACCGCTTGATGCGCAGCCTGATCAACTGGATGTGCCGCAGCGATGTACAGGATATCTTGACTGGGTACCGTGCCCTGAGCCGACGTTTTGTAAAGAACTTCCCATTGCGTTCACAGGGTTTTGAGGTAGAAACCGAGATGACCGTTCACGCCCTTGAGCACAGTTTCAATGTGGACTCACTGCCTGTCGATTATCGAGACCGTCCAGACGGGAGCCACTCCAAACTAAGCACTTGTGGAGACGGATTCAAGGCCATTAAAACGGCCATTGCACTCTTTGGTGAGCACCGCCCGCTGCGTTGCTTCAGCATTCTGGCTTGTGTGCTCCTGTTGTTAGCGCTCGTCCTTGTCACGCCCGTGATGATTGAATATTTCCAGACCGGACTTGTGCCTCGATTCCCCACCTTGATTGTTAGCGGTTTCATCGCTATGCTGGCCATGATGCTATGGGTGGGTGGCGTGATTCTTGAAGTTATCTCACGCAACCACTGGAAACAATATGAACTGATGCTGATGCGCTATGGGAAAAGAGTCACCTCGGACGCATCATATCCCAACTCGATGGGGAACACAACGCGAGAAATGTGAGAACCGATGAGCGGGATGATGAGCAATGATTGCCCTTGATATCGCAGCGGGAAAAAGCCCTGTGGGTTATAATCGGTAACGAGGCCATAGTCGGTGCGACGTTTCATCTCGTGCTTGGGCATTGCCGGGGTCTCACCGGGCCTAATGTAATACCGGGCTGTCTGGAACGTGAAGGGCACCGTATCGGTGTGTAAAACGACAGCCAAGTAATCCTGACCATGGATTGCTAATACAGAATCGACAACATCCGGTCGGTCACAGTCAATCGCCAGTCGTGCTGCCCCATCAAGCAGACGGCCCGCATGATACCTCTCATAGACTGAATCTCCCACAAACTGCACATTTTCCTTACCGTAGAAGGCACTATACACCACCCCGTGAGCAAAGAAATGGGAGGACATGTAGTTCATGGGTTTAATAAATCGGCTATATCCATTGAATTGACGTTCATGCAATACGGCCTGCATGGGAGCATTGACAATCTCGCTGACGACCTTATCATCAAACGCCTTGTATTGCCTTAACACCTTTATGCCACGAGCCCATGTGAACGCCGTGAAGGCCAAGCCGACAAGGATGACGGCCATTCTGAGCCGCTGGCATCGCGACAAGACCCAATCGGCAGCCATAACTGCTATTATGAGAGCCACCGTAGCTAGTGGAGCATAAGCCCTCTCGTTGATAAGGCCTAAAGCAAACATGACCAACGCCATAGAGACAAAGACATATCCCCAAACACAGTGCCGTGCCGAAGACCGTCCTTGACGGGAAAGCAACGACAAAATACCCACAACAAGGGCAAACACGGGCGTGAGGAAATGCCACATCTTCTCAGTAAAAATCAGGCAACGGGAAGAGAATAACTGAGATATGCCCAGGTCGACCACTATTCCACCGTCGGCCGCACGACTCCAGGCAGCCGGAGAAGACACGGTCACCAGCAATCCAACAAAATAACCACACAAAGCAATCACCACGACGCGGTCGATGCTGTGCCGATTAAAAGCATAATACATGCACAAACCCGCAAACATGCCAATCGATGTCGCCTCGTTAAAGGAACCGGCCAGCAGGGCACACACTGCCAGCAGAGCGCATTTTCCCCATCTCAAGCCATCAGCATGATGATGAAGCAAGAGGGCAATCAACGCCAACGAAGCAGTAATAGCCCACATGTAATTGCAACTGCCCGCCATCCACAACATGGTTTCGCCAGGCACAGGGTAGCATGTTCCCACAACGGTCCAGAATGCGACTATGGCCAGCAGAGACTTGCGGCCAGTTGACAAGATGCTGAGCAAATGGCTGAGCAGAGCGAACACCAATGTGTTGCACACATTGAAAACGCCCTTTCCCAAGAATGCACAGAAGGCAGTGGCCAGCACATCGGCCAAGCGGCCATTGGTTCCCAAATAATGATTGCGAAGTGAATGCAAAGCATCGGTAAGCGACTTGATAGGCGTCCACACCCCATCAATGAGAAAAAAGCCCAAGTCATCCTCCTTGAAAGTCGTCAGTGCATTCATGACCCCAAATGCAAGACAAGCAACACCAATGAGCACCCAGTAGGCGGCGTCGTGCCAGCGTCCAAGAGACGAAAAAACTGTAATATGCCGATTATCGCTCTTCATCATTCTTTCAGTGTAGCTGGGGCGGTCTTACGGCTCAAAGTCATCTTACCCATGCCCCGATTGTAGTCAAGGGGCACCTCGATGCGTGTTGTGGCATCATCGATGCGCGGAAGAATCAAGAGTTGTCTTCCCTTGAAGTAGAGGGGATAGAAACCTTTGTATTCATAATTGGAACTCAGGCCATAGGTTTCTCGGAATTTCACATCCTCGGCGCTCAAAGCACTGTCGGCCTGCTCAAAGTAATAACTCGCATACTGTGGAGTGGGTTTCAACGTGTCGGCCGCGATCACGACAACCATGTAATCCTGGTCGGGGAATCCCAGCACAGTGTTGGCCATCTCCGGACGATCGCTGACGAGCGGCAATACCTGCGCCCCGTCCAACAAACGCCCCGAATGGTAACGCTGATAGACCGAGTCGGGGACAAACTGCACGTTATCCTTGTCATAATAGGCGCAGAAGGTAGACTCGCGGTTAAAGTATTCGGCCGACGCATATCGCAAGGGAGTGGCAAAACGGCTATAACCATGGAAGCGATACTCGGGCAGAACAGCATGCCGTGGAGCCGATGTAATGGCTTGCTCTACCTCGTTCTCAAACATCTTGAGATTGTGCAAGACCCGCATCGCCCGCGCATAGGCAAACATGCTCAACGCAATAGACAGGACAACAGCCAGCCATCTCATCCATTGCGCCCAGCGCCCGCATGAGAGCAAAGCATCGGCCGCCATAGCCGCGATGATAAACGCAACTGTCGCCAGAGGAGCATAGGCACGATCAAAGAAGTAACCCAAGGCAAACATGAGCACCGCCTGGCAAATCAGGACATAAGTCCAGACGTTGCCCATGACCGGACGCCACCCCTTCCAAATCAAGGTCACGATACCCACCACAACGGCCATGAGAGGTGTAATTACCCTTAACATCTTCTCGGTAAAGATGTAGGCTCGCGTTTTCAACAGTTCACCGATGGTCAGGTTCATCACCACTCCCCCGTGGACTGCCCTGCCCCAAGCCGGCGGCGAAGATAGAATTACCACTACACCCAAGAAATAAGCCAACAGCGCCAACTTAGCATTGCGGTCAAATTTAGAACGGTTAAAGATATAGTACAAGACCAATCCAGCCAAGACGCCGAATGAAGTGGCCTCGTTGAAATTACCGGCAATAAACGCCAGCAGCATGAGCAGAATGGTCTTACCCAATGATAAATGCTTTCCACAGACCCGCTGCAACAGATAGACCAGAAGCAAAGAAGCGGTGATTGCCCACATATAATTGCTGCTTCCAGCCACAAACAACATCGTTTGACCAGGCACAGGATAGGCAACACCCACATAGGCGATGAACGTCGCCAGCACCATGATCGAGCGGCGCCCAGTGCTCAACAAGGAAACGAGATGAGCCATCAGAGCAAAAATCAGCGTGTTGCAAACATTAAACACCGGCTTACCAAGGAAGGCACAGAACATCGTGGCAAACAAGTCGGCACAACGTCCGTTGGAAGTAAAGAAGTGGTCATACTGCGCCCGCAAGAAATCCATGAATCCCACATTGCTGAGCAATGAAAACTCCATATCGTCCTCCTTGTAGGAGGTCCACAGGTTCAGCACATAGAAGATCACACAGACGGCAAGCATCAGTCCCCAATAGGCCACGTTATGCCATCGCGAGCTTTGTTTTATTTGGTGATGATTATCCATGTTCATCAAAGTTTCAATTCAATCATTTCACGGTTTTCACTTCGGCAGGATTGGCTCCCACACGACTGACTATAATGGTCTCATCGCCAGCATAATCAAGCAACAACTTCATGCGCTCCACCCTGTTGTCCATGAGCGGCAACACCATCACCACCTTATCCTCATAACGCAAGGGATAGTAGCCGAAGGGGTCACTCGTGGTCTTGAGGGCATGCTGGCGGCGATAAGTCTGTTCCTGTTCCGACAATGCCTGCGTCGTGTCGTTCCAGTAAGCCATACCCACCTGATAGGCCGTGGGCAGCGTGTCGAGGTTAAGCATCATTATCATATAGTCCTGGTCGGCGAATGCCACAAGCTTGTCCATAACTGTGGGGCGGTCGCTCGTGAAGGGCATCTCCACTGCTCCGTCAAGCAAGCGACCGGTATTGAACCGCTCATAAACCGAGTCACTGACAAACTGCACATTTTCCTTGTCAAAAAAGGCACGCCATGTATATTCATTGGGGAAGAACCAATCAGATTTCATGGGCAACGGATACAGGAAGCGACTATAACCCTTGTAAGGGCATTCACGCAAGATAGCCTGGGAGGTAGCCGAACGTATCTCATTGACCACCCTTTGGTCATACTCCTTGTAGTCTTGCAGAACCCTAATGCCACGGGCAAACGAATAGGCACTAACGGCAAGACAGGCAACAATTATGGCCGCACGCAAGATCCACGTCCAGCGCTTCAGTACCCAGTCGACGGCCATGATGGTAATGACAAGCGCCACTGTCACAAATGGTGCATAAGGTCGCTCATGGTTTTGACCGAACGTCAGCAACAAGAACAACATCATCATCAATAGATAAGTCCACAGGTTGCCCTTAAGGGATTTCACGCCCTTGATGAACAGAGATGCAATCCCGATGACAATGGCCGCAAGCGGGATTTTGTGCAAGAGCATCTTTTCCCAAACGATGAACAAGCGGCTGAACACCAAGTCGGCAAATGACATATCCACAACAATGCCTCCGCTCGATGCCCGCTGCCAAATTCCGGGCGAGAGCAGCAAGAACACCACGCCCAATAAGTACCCTACCATGACAGTGATGACCGAGCGGTCAATCAGCTTGTGGTTGAAAAAATAATAGCAAGCCACACCTGCCAAGAATGCAAAAGACATCGCCTCGTTGCTGGCTCCAGCTAAAAAGGCGCCCATGAACAACAGGATTAATTTAATCCATCGCACCCTTGAGGCATTATGATGCAACAAGTAGTATAGCAGCCACAACGACGCCGTGATGCTCCACATGTAATTACAACTACCAGCCAGCCACAGCATAGTTTCGCCTGGTACCGGGTAGCAAGTAGCCACGCAGGCATAAAACATGGACTGAGCCAACAAGGAACGCCGGCCCGTTGACAACAAGCTCACCACATGTGCCAACAAGCCAAAAACCATCGTGTTGCACACGTTGAAGAAGGGCTTTCCCAAGAGACCGCAATAGAGTTCGGCCATCATGTCGGAAGTGCGGCCATTAAGGACAAAATACTTGTTCCAGCAAGAGCGTAGAAAATCCCCGAATGACTGCATGTGGGTCCACTCGCCGCTTACGAGCGAGTGCACCATGTCATCCTCCTTGAACGGAGTCAACACATTCATCCAGTAGAAGACACCACAAGCCATCAGCAATAGTGCCCAGTAGGCAATGCCATGCAAACGCGATGCTGTAGTGGATTGTATCCTATAGTGTGATTGTTTCTCCATATCGATATCTAATGAAATCCATGATTATTCAGACTTAACGCCCTGGGGATTGGGAGCAGTGCGCGACAACCTCATCTCATCACTTCCTTGCTGGTTGAGCAATATCAGCAGACACGTGTCATTGTCGCGGGGAAGGGGTATGATGAAATGCACTTGGCCTTGATAGCGTAGCGGATAATAACAAAACAGGCTACAAGTGGTTCCATCACCGCAGTTCACAAGGCTTGAGCGCTGCTGCTCAGTCAAAGAGGCATCTGACCTAAAGAAGGTGCGGCCCACCTGATAGACATTGGGCACAGTGTCCAGTGCCAAAGTAGCTACCATGTAATCCTGGTCGGGGAATGCCACCACACGGGTAACGAGTCCGCCGTGGTCATCGCTGAAGGGCATTTCCACAGCGCCATCGAGCAGGCGTCCTTCATAGAAACGGTTATAGACCGAATCAGGGACGAATTGCACATTCTCCTTATTGTAGTAGTAACGCCAGATATAGTGGTTGTTGAAGAAATCGGCCGAGGAGAACTGCATGGGATAGACAAAACGGCTATAGGCAGTGAACCATCGGGGATGCAATACCACTTGCCGGGGCGATGATATTATCTCTTGTCTCACCTGATCCTCATAAGCTTTATACTGAGCCATCACCTTGAACCCTTTGGCACAGGAGGCCGCAGTCAATGCCAAGCTGCAAACTATAGCCAACAAACGGATAATGTGGTGTCGCAACAGATGGTGGGCTGCATTAATGACAATAATAAGCGAAACTATAGCCAGCCAGGCATAAGGCCGTTGTGCCGTCAGTCCCAAAACCGCCATCAGCAAAACGGAACACAGCAGTAGATAGGGCCAAACATTGGATTTGAAGATTTTTGTCTGTTTTCCCAATAGAGCAATAATCAAGGCAATAACAGACAATAACGGAGTGACAAGATGCGTCAACTTGCTGGAGAGCACATGGCTGCGGCTTACCAACAATTCCATCAAGGACATATCAGTTATCACTTCAGATGGCACCCGCCTCCAACCTGCAGGGGAAGCCAAAATCATCAAGACGCCTAAAGCATAACCCGCCATCACCACAACAACAATGCGGTCGATGCCGTCACGGTTAAACAGGTAATACAGAGCCATGGCAGCAATAAAGGCAAACGAAGTGGCCTCGTTGCCAGCGCCAGCAAGAAAGGCCCCTACTATCAACAGTACCCCCCTTGTCCAGCCAAGCCTGTCCTGGCGATGATGCAACAAGTAATAGATGATCCACAGGGCAGCCGTTACCGTCCACATGTAGTTGCAACTGCCTGCCAGCCACAACATGGTCTCACCTGGCGAGGGATAGCAAGAAGCGATGCATAGACAGAACAAGCTCAAGGCCAATAGAGAGTGCTTGCCTGACGCCAAAAGGCACACCACATGAGCCAGCAGAGCAAACACGAGAGTGTTGAGCACGTTGAACACCGGTTTTCCCAGGAATGCACAGAAAAATTCGGCCAGCATGTCGGACGAGCGACCGTTCAAAATGAAGTATTTGTTCCAATAAGAACGCAAGAGGTCACCTACAGAACCGACGTGAGTGAGTTCCCCGATGACCATTGAGTGGAGCATGTCGTCGTCCTTGAATGTCGTCAGCACGTTCATGAAATAGAACACGCAGCAAGCGACCAGCAAGAGGCTCCAATAGACAACTTCGTGCCAGCGTCTTGCCGAACGGGAATCCAAGCTACTTGACCCTCTCATAACATGCGCTACGAACCGTCCCCAGCGAAAAAACGATGTTGCAGTCATGGATGGTGCCGCAACATCGTCTTGAAAGGGGATAATGATGCGTATCTTTGTTTAAACCGTCAGGATTTCTTTCTCCTTGGCAGCAAAGATCTCGTCAATCTTTTTCATGAACTTGTCATGAATCTTCTGAACTTTCTCCTCGCCATCTTTGGAGACATCTTCGCTCATACCGTCCTTGACGGCCTTCTTCAGGCCCTCAATGGCCTCGCGACGCGCATTGCGGATGCTCACACGGGCTTTTTCACTCTCGGCCTTGGAGTCCTTAACCAGCATTTTGCGTCGTTCCTCGGTCAATGGAGGGATGTTGAGACGAATTACCTCACCATTGTTAACCGGCATGATGCCCACATTGCTGTCGATGATTGCCTTCTCGATGGTGCCGATCATGTTACGTTCCCATGGCATGATAGCAATAGTGCGCTGGTCGGGAGTGCTCACGTTGGCCACGTTGTCGATGGGCACAGGACTGCCATAGTAATTCACACGGATGCCATCGAGGATCTTCACGTTGGCCTTGCCTGCACGGATGTGGGCGAGGGTGTCATCGAGGAAATCCACGGCTTCCTGCATCTTTTTCTCGGCTGCGTCGAGATAGAATTTCACGTCGTTCATATTGTTACATTTTTATTATTTAGTGATTGAATTGTTGTTTTATTGGTCACGAAATTACTGCATTTGCCACAACCATACAAATATTTTGCCAAAAAATGTGAATATTATAGTTCCTTGTCACGTTTAGCCCATGCGGGATTAGGTGCAGTGCGAACGAGCTTGACCATCTCGCCCTCCAGCGAATGGGGCGAGAAGACAAGTTTGCCAACCTCATCGTCAACTAACGGGAAAATGAGACATTCACGACCATGATAAAGCAAGGGGTAAAAGGACACAGGAAGCAAGGGTGTGTCGTCGGTCTTGAAGGCTCGCGCTATTTGATACGAACGAGATATCGTGTCTTGCCGCATCTTCACGACCATGTAGTCCTGTCCAGGCACTGCAACAACGGCCTCAATGCAATTGTCAACCGAGACAAAAGGCATTGTATCGGCCTCATCAAGGAGACGGCCTGCAAAGAAGCGCTGATAGACGTTTTCAGGCACAAACTGGATGTTGTCCTTATCATAGTGAAAGCAGAGTGATTCCTCGCGGATGAGGAAGTTATCGGACTCAAAATTGAAATACTTGATAAAACGGCTGTAATCAGAGAAAATGCGTTCCTCGAGAACGACTTGACGGCCAGGATTCTGTTTGATTTCGCCGTCAATTTGATTAAAGAATTCCTGATAGTGCTTCAATGTGCTGATGTTGCCGGGATAGTATCTGGCACACATCAGCAGTCCTAATGCCACCACAGCAAATCGAAGCCAAGGCTTCGCCTGCAACAATGCATACAAGCCCATCGACATGACCACAAATCCTGCCATCGAGACCGAGAAAAACAGGCGGGGCTGCGGCTTGCCCACAACAAATGCAAAGCCCAAAAGCGCTAACAGCACCCAAGGCCAAGGGGAGAGAGCAAGTGCTTTCTTGAAGCCAAGTTTCACCAGGGCGGCCACCATGACAACAGAAGCTGCCACAGGTGTTGCATACCTCAATGACATTTTCACCAGCATGCTCAAACGCTCCATCATCATCCCCAACAGGCTGGACTCATGTGTAACCTCGGCCGAAGCCCGGTCCCAGGCGCCTGGACAGGTAATCAAGAGCAGTACACCCATCAGGTATCCTACCATGGCGATGGCCACAGCACGATCCACCTTGCCGCGATTAAACAGATAGTACACGACCAAACCGCCAAAAACGCCAAGCGTCGTTCCCTCATTGATGCCACCGGCCATGAACGACAAAAGCAGCACAACCGCGCCCAACAGCCATCCAGGATGACTGTTGCGATGCCACAACAAGTAAGCGATAAACAGCATTGATGCCGTGAATGCCCACAGATAGTTGAAAGCGGCGGTTGCCCATAGCAGAGTCTCTCCCGGCACAGGCATAGCCGTGACCATGTAGGTATACAGCATGGCCAGCACCATAGCCGAGTTGCGGCCTGTAGACATGCGGCTCAATAAGTGAGCCATCACGCCAAACACAAGAGTGTTGAAAATGTTGAAGACCGGTTTGCCCAAGACACCGTTAAATGTGAACGAAATCACATTGGCCAAACGGGCATCATACTTGTAATAAGCGACCCATCCTCGCATCACATCAGACAAAGAATCGATGGGACGCAATGAGCCGTCTTCGATAAAGGAATGGAAGAGGTCGTCCTCCTTAATCGTGGTGTAGATGTTCATCAGCAGGAACACAGCACAGCCACCAACCAGCAACACCCAATACAGCACCTCGTCCCATTTGCAAGAGCCGCATCTATTCCCTTTATCCATCAAGAGCCTCATAGCACTTCCTCCTCGTTAAACTCACGCACAAGGTAGTCGGGACGGTTCTTAGTCTCATTGTAAATGCGCCCGATGTACTCACCGATGATGCCGAGCGAGAGTAACTGAATGCCTCCAATGAACAAAATGAGCATCGCCAAAGAAGGATAGCCTCGCACAGGGTCACCCCAGACAAGAGCCTTGACAAAGACGACCATCATGTAAAGAAATGCCAGCAGCGAGACCAGGAATCCCATCACGGTCGAGATGCGCAACGGCACGCTGGTGAATGAAGTCAATCCATCGATGGCCAATCCGAATAGTTGCTTGAAATTCCATGACGAGTGGCCAGCGATACGGTCGCCACGGTCAAACTCCACTTCTTTCTTCTTGAATCCGATCCAGCCATACATCCCCTTGGTATAACGCTCACTTTCCCGCATTTTTCTCAATGCGTTGACACAACGGCGATCCAGCAGGCGGAAGTCCCCCACATTCTGCAAGACATCAAAGCGAGAAGAGCTCTGCAATATCTTGTAGAACAACAGCGACAAGCGCTTGCGCAGCCAGTTTTCCCTGCCCCGCGACTTGCGCCGGGCATACACGTCATCATATCCCTGTTCCCACCACTTGATCATCTCGGGGATAAGAGCAGGAGGGTCCTGCAAGTCGGCATCGATGATAATCATGCAATCACCCGAGACATAGTCAAAGCCAGCTAACATCGCTGATTCCTTGCCAAAATTGCGCGACAAATTCAAAAAATTGACACGGCGATCCTGACGTCGCAGCTTCTTCAACACGTCTAAAGTGCCATCAATGCTGCCATCGTTGACAAACATGAGTTCCCATTCATAGTCAGGAAGGCTGTCCATCAGGCCTACCAGCTCAGGATAGAGCAACGGCAATGTCAATTCCTCATTAAAGCAAGGGATAAGGACTGATATCTTTTTCATCGATTTCTATCTACATTAACAATTACTATAGTTTCTTGCTGCCGTTCATCTCCCGCACGATGTAGTCGGGACGGTTCTTGGTTTCATTGTAAATGCGTCCAATGTACTCGCCAATGATACCTAACGAGAGCAGTTGGATTCCACCAAGGAACAAGATGAGTATTACCAACGTGGGATAGCCCTGAACAGGGTCGCCAAAGATCACAGCCTTGAAAAAAACATATATCATGTACAGGAAAGCGCACATCGACACGATAAATCCCACAACAGTCGAGATGCGCAGCGGCACATTGGTAAAGGAAGTGATGCCATCGATAGCAAATGAGAAAAGCTGCCTGTAATTCCATGACGACTCACCGGCAATGCGGTCACCCTGCTCAAACTCGATTTCCTTTTTCTTGAACCCTATCCAGCAATACATCCCCTTGGTATAACGTTCACTTTCCCGCATCTGCCTCAACGCATTGATACAGCATCGGTCCAGTAGCCTGAAGTCACCGACATTCTGGAGCACATCAAAGCGAGAAGAGTTCTGCAAAATCTTGTAGAACTGCATGGACAGGTGCTTGCGCAACCAACTCTCGCGGCCACGGCTTGTTCGCTTGGCGTACACGTCGTCATATCCCTGTTCCCACCACTTGATCATCTCGGGAATGAGCGTGGGAGGGTGCTGCAGGTCGGCATCGATAATAACCATGCAATCGCCACTCACATTGTCAAAGCCAGCCAGCATAGCGGCCTCTTTGCCAAAGTTGCGCGCCAAATCAACATAGTTCACCCTGCTATCCTGTTCACGCAACCGTTGCAGCACCTGCAAAGTGCCATCGGCACTGCCATCGTTGACAAACATGAGCTCCCACTCATAATCAGGGTTGGCCTCCATGAGTTTTACCAGCTCGGGATAAAGCAACGGCAACGATTGCTCCTCGTTGTAACATGGAATGAGTATGGAAATCTTTTTCATATCTCTATCGTCATTATCTGATTTATCACAATTAATTAAATGAGTCCACAACACGCATTAACGATAGGTGAGTGAAGACAGGCGTTCGGCGGTGAGGTAGGTGGCAGCCTGGGCAATCTCATCGGGGGTGACCTGCATGATGCGTTCGATGGTTTCATCAATGGTTGCGGCCTTGCCATGATACAGGAGCCCTCGTCCGGCACGCATGGCAATGAATTCAGTGCTGTCGGCTGCAACGACCAGTTGACCGCAATACTGTTTTTTGTAAGCATCGAGCTGCTTGGGGGTGAGCAAGTCACCGGCCAAGCGTGTTGTGATGCGCTCAATCACTCGCAAGCTGGAACGCACATCATCGGAATCGCAGCCAAGGTAGATTTCCATCCAGCCGCAGTCGCTTAGCAAAGTGAGTGACGACTCAACCGTGTAAACATAGCCCCGGCGCTCTCGCAACTCCACGTTGAGCAAGGAGTTCATGCCAGGCCCGCCCAAGATGTTGTTCAACAGCATCAAGGCATGGCGCAAGGGATGGCCGGCATGCGGGACCCGCGCCCCCACAATAGTGTGAGCCTGATGAGTCCTAATCGTGACCTCTTGCCTGAAAGGTGCCACGACGGCGGGTTGACGACGGCATTTCTCGAGCATGGGGTGGTTCATGGCACCAAAGCACTTCTCGGCCAAACGGAATACTTTGTCGGGGCTTTCAGGCCCCACTGAAAAGAAGGCCATGTTGCCTGGGACGTATCGCGTCTTGAGATAGGTGATGCAATCCTCACGTGTCAGGCGCTCAACATCCTCCTTGCGTCCCAAGATATTATGCCCCAGTTCACTTCCTGCAAGCAGCAAATCCTCAAAGTCATCATAGACGGCATCACTCGGAGTGTCACGATAGCTGGCTGCCTCCTCAAGCACTACGTCGCGTTCCCTATCCAGTTCCTCCTGCGGAAACACCGACCACATCACCAGATCGGCCAGCAAGTCAACGGCACGTGGCAAGTGATGATGAGGGAAAACCGAGTAAATCATGGTACCCTCTTTGGTCGTGTAAGCGTTGAGCTCTCCTCCCACCCGCTCCATGCGGTTGAGGATATGCCAAGCCCGTCGATGCCTGGTTCCCTTGAAAATGGTGTGTTCCACAAAATGAGCCAGGCCAAACTGTCCATCCACCTCGTCGCGGCTACCCACATTCACTGCCAGTCCACACCACGCGACGCGTGCATCGGTAGTGACATGAACCAGCCTCAACCCATTGGGCAAAGTGTTATAGAATATGTTGCTCATGGCGGTCACAATCTTGAGTTGATGTGGAGGACATGCTGAACAAGCAGCAGTTCATGAATGTCGTTGCGGCGCACGTCCATGTCATCATAGTTGGTGTTTTCGCTACGCAGGACTACCATATTGGGGTCGTTGTGGCGACGCAGGTATTTCACCACCCTGAAATCATCGAGCTGAACGACATATATCTGGCCCCAATAAATCTGATTGGGGTTGCTCACCTCACGAACAGCGACAAAGTCACCATCCTGTATAACAGGCGACATCGAATCCCCACTCACACGCACGATGCGGCAATTGGGGTTCATGTTGGGCAGATTTACCCACCCTACAATATTTTCATTGGCGAATAGCTCATTTCGGCCTGAAGCTGATCCGGCTGTGGCGTCCACGTCATAGACCGGAATCGCCTCCAGCGCATCACTCTTAGCAGCAGTAAGCGTGTTGGGGGCAGTGTCGATGCGAACCGGAGTTTTGCCAAATGGCAGATCTGTGCCCTCAAGCAACCATTCCTTGGACACACCCAGGTTGACCACCAACCGATTGAGGAAAGAGTCACTTAACGGCATGTGGGCATTCAGATACTTGGAGAGGTTGGAAGTGTCCACGCCAATGCGTTCGGCAAACTGCACCTGCTTGAGGTTCATCTCCTTCATCAAGTACTTGATGCGAGCTATGATTTCAGCATTCTTCTGAGAATCCATCATCTACTAACAATTTCTTGGTAAAAACATGTGTTTATCACGGCAAAATTACCATTAAAAATTGCATTATGCAACCTTTTAACCATTTTTGAAAGATAAAGAAAGCATTGCATCGACCTTTTTAGTACTTTTGCGCATTGATAATTGATGGTTAACGAGTCATGAACAAATTGTGGAATATGCTGATATTGGCAGGGATGATGCTGGCTGTGGCAGCCTGTGTCAAAAGTCCCTGTAATTTTCCTCCCGATGACACCTCAGTCAAAATTGACTCGACCAATCTGCCCATCGTGTGGATTGAAGTGGGCGGTGACTCCATCATGCGCGACCAGCGCATTGACGCGCACATGAAAATCGTTCACAACGGAGACGGCCATCTCAACTATGCCGACACTATAGCCCATCCTGGCCAACACATTGATTACGATGGCTACATCGCCGTCAGGCACCGCGGCAATTCCACCTACATCAGCAGTCCCAAGAAGCCGTATTCCCTGCGCACCCTGTCAGAGCCATTGAAAAAGGGCGGCAAGAAAAAAAAGGTGTCTCTGCTGGGAATGGGCAAGGATAATGACTGGGTGTTGTTTGCGCCCTACGCCGACAAGAGCATGATACGCGACCAACTCACCCGCGAACTTTCACAGCCATGGATGGAGTTGACACCCCAAGGTCGATTTTGCGAGCTCTATCTTGATGGAATCTACTACGGCGTTCACGTTCTGTCGGAAGCCGTTTCCAAGGGCAAACACCGCTTAGCCCTGAATCGACCCGGTGAAGATGGGGATGCGCTAACGGGGGATTACCTGCTGGAAGTGGACTGCAATGACGAAACGACCTATACCTCCAAGCATCACCCAGTAACAACCGATGGCAAGCCGATAGCCGATCATCGCATCCAGTTCCAATACAAGTATCCGCATATCGACGACCTGAGCGAAGCCCAACTGGACTACATTCACCGTCGCATCAACGACATGGAGAATTCCTTTGAAACGGGCAATTACGCTAAGTATATCGACGTTGCGTCTTTTATCGACTACCAGTTGATGATGGAACTGTGCCACAATGTGGACGCCTATCGCCTGAGCGGAAAATTCTACAAGCGGCGCGACAGTGTCGACCCGCGTTTCAAGATGGTGGTATGGGACACCGACCTGGCCTACGGCAATGCCGACCATCGCCAAGCATGGCGGATTGACACCTGGATGTATGAGAACAACGACATCATGCTCAACGAGAACGAGGTGTACATGGTACCAAGCTGGTGGTACTGGCTGAACCATGACGCGCGCTACACGTCATCGCTCAAGCGGCGATGGGCCGAGTTGAGAGCGACGCACCTGTCAACGCAGCGGGTGATGGCTACCGTGGACTCGCTCGCCGCCCTGCTCACGACACAACGAGCTGAGCAACGTAACAGCCGCGCATGGCCCCGATGGGGGGTGCACGTGTGGCCCAACCACTATGATGCCGACAGTTATACCGATGAGATTGCCTACATCAAGCGATGGCTTACCGAGCGCATTGCCTGGATGGACTCCCAACTGAAACAGTGAGCTTGTGGCAACCGCAAGCATCTTTTTAGCACAAGCTGTTTGAAATTAAAAAATTTCTATGTACATTTGTGGGTTGAAAAGCAGAAGAACCATTAACAAACAATATCACTATGACAAGATTAGTTGACAGATTTTTAAAGTATGTGAAGTTCGACACCCAGAGTGACGAACTCACCAATCTAACACCATCCACCCCAGGGCAGATGGTCTTTGCCAAGGAACTTGAGAAAGAACTGCACGCGATGGGGCTGAGTAACATCTCGCTCGATGAGAATGGTTACCTGTTTGCCACATTACCCTCCAACACCGATAAGGAAGTGCCCACCATCGGCTTCATTGCCCACATGGATACAGCTCCCGACATGAGCGGCCACGACGTTAAGCCCCGCATCGTCAAGTATGATGGCAAGCCCATCGTGCTCAGTGAGGATCCCAATATTGTGCTCGACCCGCAGCAATTCCCCGAGATGAATGATTACATGGGACAAGAATTCATTGTCACGAGTGGCGACACGCTTCTTGGAGCCGACGACAAAGCCGGTATTGCCGAGATTCTGAGTGCTGTTGAGTGGCTTCAGGAGCATCCCGAGGTAAAGCACGGCAACATCCGCGTGGGATTTAATCCCGACGAGGAAATCGGCTTGGGCGCACACCACTTTGACGTGGAAAAATTCGGTTGTGACTGGGCCTACACCATGGATGGCGGAGCCATCGGCGAGTTGGAGTATGAGAACTTCAATGCCGCGAGTGCCAAGATCACCTTCAAGGGTCTTAATGTGCATCCTGGCGCTGCCAAACACAAGATGCTCAACTCGATGCGCGTAGCCGTGCAGTTTGCCATGATGCTGCCACGATGGGAGACGCCTGAGCATACCGAGGGCTATGAGGGCTTCTATCACCTGATCAGCATGGACGGCAGCGTGGAAAAGACCACGCTGAGCTACATCATCCGCGATCACGACCGCGACCGCTTTGAGAGCCGCAAGCGCGAGATTGAACACCTGTGCAACAAAATCAACAGCGAGTTCCCCGAGTGCGCCAGCTGCGATATCAAGGACCAGTACTACAACATGCGGGAGAAGATTGAGCCCGTGATGAACATCATCGACATCGTCAAGCAGGCCATGGAGAATGCCGGAGTCACGCCCAAGGTGCAACCCATTCGCGGCGGCACCGACGGAGCCCAATTGTCCTTCAAGGGTCTCCCCTGCCCCAACATCTTTGCCGGCGGCATGAACATGCACGGACGTTATGAGTATGTGCCCATCCCCTCGATGGAGAAAGCCATGATGACGATTGTCGAGATTTGCAAGCTTGTAGGTCAGTAAGAGCTTATTAAAAGCAAAAAACAGCCAATAAATTTGGCGGGTATGGAAATTTGCTATACCTTTGCACCGCTTTTTGGGAGATTCGCTAGCTCAGCAGGTAGAGCACATCCCTTTTAAGGATGGGGTCGTGGGTTCGAGCCCCACGCGAATCACCGCTAAGGAAGACGCAGTCCGCTATGGATTGCGTCTTTTTTCATGTGCAGTACAAAGCGATGGACCCTGGCATGTAGCCAAAGTCCATCATCAAAAAATATCAAATCAGGTTATATCCTTTATCCCATGATGATGTCAATCAAAGTGTTGACATCGGCCACGTTGATTTCTCCATCCTCGTTGACATCGGCACGCCTCATTGTGTCTTGATCAGCATCACCCGTGAGGATGATATCAATCAGTGCGTTGATGTCGGCAACGGTCACCTCGCCATCACCATTCACATCGCCTTTCACAAAAACGGGCACAATGTCATCGCCGAATACAAAGTCATCAAGGTAGGCCATGCGACGGCGAATCCAATTCTCCACATAATCCATCTCGGCACTCAGGTCAAGCGTCTTGTTGGCCAAATCGGAGTCACCGCTCCAACGGTTCTCCTCTCGGGCAGCTGCACCACAGTTCTCAAGTTCATCAATGGCCGAGCGATAACGGTTCACCAAATTTTCGGTATTCAGTACCGTCTCACGCAACTCCCAGTATCGTTCTTTCACCTGCCGGCGGTAAACTGTATCGTTCTTCATCATGTCAACCATGGGGAGATGCATGATCCAGCTCAGGTCACGCTCGGGTTTCACCATCTCGGGTATATCTTTATCGGGCGCGAAGTTCTGCCCCAGGCATATGTCCAAATCCCAGGGCACCATGGTCAATCGCGAGCTCGTCTGGTAATCATGGCAAGCATAGAAAATGTTTTTGCTTTCATTGTCCAGAGCCTGGAGTGCTGCAATGAAGATATAGTAGTCCTGCATGACGGGGATGTCAAAATGATAGCTCATGCTGTCGAGCACTTGATGGTTATCGTCGGCCCGTTTTGCAAACCACACGGCATTCTCCATAGCCGTCCACCTGACGAGACGAATTTCGTCGACGTCGGGGTACTTCACTTCGATACCATCCCAGTCACGTGCACCTACTGAACGCTTCACCGGTTTGCTCATTGTGACCGTCTGTGACCATTTATAAGCCATCCAGAGCTGTCCATGGAAGGTCTGCGTAGCCGGTTCATAGCGTTCGAGCTTCAACTGCTTGCGGTCGATGGGCTCACACATGTTGTAGATACCCACATACTCGCCATTGAGCAGCACCTCAACCATCTGTCCACGGGAGCCGTTGCGAACGTTTTTAATCGAGTCGGCATACCAGGGCTTGCGTGCCATGTCCAGCCACAGGTCGGTGCTGACGCGGTTGCGCACGCGCAGGAAGTCCATCTGTCCGGCGTCCAGGATCCAGCAGTTATCGTTGCGCAGTCCAAAGAAGCGGTGGTTGATTTTCTTGCCATCCTCACCGATGAACTTGATACGGTAATTGCGCTTGTGCTTGCCGCTTGTGTTGGTGGCGATACCACGCCACTTGAGCTTTGCCATCAAGGGTTCGGCAAAGGCAGAGTCGGGCTCGCTCACTGTGACGGTACCCTCTTTATAATTATTGTTGAACACACCATTGAGTTCGACGATGGGCAACCAAGTGAATGTGATGGCACCAGTAATGAGTTCATCACCCATGTGTGCGGTTACCGTGTACTGCTTACCACCCTCGATGCCCATAAAGGTGAAACTATCTCCTGATGCTACAGCCACGCCATCGATGACCAGGTCGGTCAATTCATCGCCATAGGTGACTTGAGCCGAAAAATCGGTACCGAAGTTTGCTTGAGGCACACTGCACAACCAGATGTGATTCAAGTTATCCAGAGGTGCGCGATGACCACCAATGTTAAGCACTTGAGCTCCTGCCAACAAGGGCAACATAAAGAGAGCCAGCGACATGAATAAGTACTTTTTCATGATTACAATAATCCTTTAATTTGATTTTAGTAGTTAAAATTCTGCTGCAAAGGTAGTAAAAGTTTTTATCTTGCCATCCAAGTTACTTGTCAAATCGCGATTAAATCTCATTCAGGACTAATCTTCAGGCTGCAATTCACATCAATTGGAGCGCGGAAAGCTGTTGATACATTTTTTAAGAAAATATTTTCTTCACATTTTTTGTTTTTTTGTGTTCCATCCGCCAAAAAAGAAGTAACTTTGCTAACTCAACAAGAAAACTTGAAAATCACTCGATAGCAATGAAAATATTTACCAACGATGGGCTGCGTCGCATCGGCGACCACACTGTGGATAAAGAGAACATCACCATGCTCGATCTGATAGAACGGGCGGCATCGGCTGTATCCTACGAACTGATATCACGCTGGCGGACGTCTAAACGCTTTGTCTTCTTTGCTGGACCTGGCGATAATGGTGCTGACGCCCTGGCAGTGGCCCGCATGATGTATGAGCAGGGTTACAAGCCCGAGGTATATCTTTTCAACATCAAGTCGGCACAGCTCTCGCCTTGCTGTCTCGCCAATCGCGACCGCCTGCTACAGACCGCTGGAGAGGACATCGAGTTTATCGAGGTCATCCAAAACTTCACACCGCCCGAGCTCGACGAGAACGACGTGGTGGTTGACGGTTTATTCGGCAGTGGTCTGCGCATGCCCCTCAAGGGAGGCTATACCGCACTTGTTCAGTACATCAATTCGAGCGGAGCCTATGTGGTGTCTATCGATATGCCATCGGGGATGTTTGGAGAGTGGAACGTGGGCAACGATCGCCGTAACATCATCCGTGCGAACTTGACGCTTACCTATCAGAGCAAACGCCTGGCTTTCTACTTTGCTGAGAATGCCGACTGCGTGGGAGAGTGCAAGGTTCTTGACATTGAACTCGACGGCGAGAGCGTGGCTCGCACGCCCACCGATTTTTACCTTATCGAGCGCGAGGACGTGCGCGAGGTGATGCACCCCCGCAACCCCTTCATCAACAAGTATGACAACGGCACGGTGCTGCTCATTGCAGGCAGCTATGGCATGATGGGGGCCGCAGTGCTTGCTGCTCGAGGTGCCCTGCGTGCTGGAGCAGGATTGGTGACGGTGCATGCTCCGCGATGTGGTTACCAGGTATTGCAGACCGCAGTGCCTGAGGCTCTGTTTGAGCCAGACCGCAACGAGATCATGACCAGTCACGTTGACCTGCACCACACCTATAGCGTGGTAGCCCTTGGTCCTGGAATGAGTGTCAATGACGAGACGCTGGAGGCCGTTCACCAGTTCATCATGAACTTTAAGCGTCCGTGCCTGATTGATGCCGATGCGCTCAATTGCATTGCCCGTCGCCCCATGTTGCTCAAGAGCATTCCAAGCAGGTCTATTATCACCCCACACGCCATCGAGTTTGATCGCCTCTTCGGCGAGCACAACACCGACGAGGAGCGTCTCAAAAAAGCCCTCGACGTGTCGAAGCTTTACAATATCACTATCGTGCTTAAGGGTCACTATACGATGACCGTCCGTCCCGACAGCAAGGTGTATGTCAACAGCAGCGGTAATCCCGGCATGGCGACGCCTGGCAGCGGTGACGTGCTCACGGGTGTGATTTCGGCATTAATCGCTCAGAATTATTCACCAGACTGGGCAGTTGCGATTGGTGTCTATCTTCACGGCCTGGCAGGCGATTTGGCTGCTCAGACCCATGGCACCTATGGCATGATTGCCGGTGATATCGTCGACAACTTGGGCAAAGCCATTGTTGAGGTGATGAAGTGAAAGAAAAGCAACGAGTGCAAAAGATATTAAATGGTTGATAATCGATTGATTATCAACCATTATTGTACCTGAAGTGGATACACAACCCTACGCGATAAATATCAATATATCAGCATTTTAATTGTATCTAAATCGGTCTAAAAGTGTACTAAAAGTGTACTATCTTGCAAAATATAGGCTTTTGGGCGGCAAATTGGCACCTTTTCGCGCTTCTTTTTTATAGTGTAAAATTTGTAAAGTTTTCGGCCACCATCCATCCAGGGCGGGCGGTCTCCATGAGGCAACACCGCCGCGGCCTGGGCGGGTCTCTCCCTGGCACCCTCCAGGCCTCGACAGCTTGCACCCCACCAACAGGGCGGGGCGGCTCCAGGATGCTGCCCCATCCATCCAGGGCGGGCGGTCTCTCCCTGGTTCCCTGGCACTCTCCAGGATGCTGCCTACCATCCAGGGCGGGCGGTCTCTTCCTGGCATCTTCCAGGCCTCGACAGGCAGCACCCACCAACAGGGCGGGCGATCTACAGGCAACCGACAGGGCGGGCGATCTACATGAGGCACCCGCCGCAGCCTGGGCGGGTCTCTCCCTGGCACCCTCCAGGCCTCGACAGCTTACACCCCACCAACAGGCGGGCGGTTGTGGCGTTCCTAAAACAGGAACAAGTGTCGGGTTAATATTGATTGCGCGCGGGCGCGCGTGAGGCTCCAGGATGCTGCCCACCATCCAGGGCGGGCGGTCTCTCCCTGGCTCATTCCAGGCCTCGACAGGTGGGGCGATCTACATGAGGCCACCGCCGCGGCCTGGGCGGGTCTCTCCCTGGCACCCTCCAGGATGCTGCCTACTATCCAGGGCGGGCGATCAATCAGGCAACCGACAGGGCGGGCGATCTACATGAGGCACCCGCCGCGGCCTGGGCGGTTCCTGGCATCCTCCAGGCCTCGACAGGCAGCACCC
>FLNX01000155.1_pt1 | contig 26283 bp, 22 predicted proteins | sample 1140341 | NCBI WGS metagenome assembly FLNX01 (sample SAMEA3878208, study PRJEB12797) | bioreactor metagenome | biome: Moose rumen | place: Sweden | collected 2011-10 | reverse complement strand
TTCTTATGATAATACCCTTGTTCTCTGTCTGCAAAGCGGAGGACGAGGGTATCTCGTCTCAGGATCTGTATGTCGGCTGTATCGGTACTGATGATGCTGGTGTTGCCCAAGGTGTCGCGACGGGTTTCGGCGAGCACCAGATGGCCGTTGTAGAGGTGCCACTGCTGATAGCGCTTTTGCTTGGGGAATTCCATAGGGCCTTGCTGGTCTTGCTGGCCGGGGCGGATTGAGCCGATGGGGCGAACGATATGGTTGCGCTTGAACTCCAGACCATATTCCCGGGGCTGCATCCACTTGCGGCGCAGGGAGTCGGGCAGGGCAGGGGCATTGGTGGCGGAGTCGGGATGCTGCGGCCTGTGTCGCAGGCGGGGCTGTACTTGATAGTACCAGGCATCCTGCAAGGCATCGATGTTGATGATCAGATCGGCTATGGTTGAATCCTCCCCGTTGCGGATGATGGCCAGGCGGTCGCCGATGGTCGGACGTCCGAAGACCTTTCGCTCCATCCGAGCCTCCAGGATGTCGAGGGTGTCAGGATCACCGCCGGAGAAGGGGAGGAACACGAGCAGCGAGTCGGTGCATCCCTCGCACGCCAAGCCATAGAGGGTGGAGTCGCCGGGCAGGTTCTGCTCGTCATTATAGACCGTCGTCGGACTGTCATAACCGTCTTGCTGACTTCCGCAGGAGACGGTCATCAGCGTTGCCATTATCAGGGGGAAAAATGCCTGTTTCATCTTCTTTTTGTTGGTTTACGGGGCAAAGATAGTCAAAATATCAAAAAAAGTAGAACGAAAATGCATATTTTTGAAATATTTTATCTATTTTTGCGGTCATAAATATACAACTAACGAAAAATCCTATGAAGAAGAGAATTCAGTTCAGTCTCGTTTACCGAGACATGTGGCAGTCCTCAGGTAAGTTTCAGCCTCGTAAGGACCAGTTGGAGCGCATTGCGCCGGTGATAATTGATATGGGTTGTTTCAGCCGTGTGGAAACCAATGGTGGTGCCTTTGAGCAGGTGAACCTGATGGCCGGCGAGAATCCTAATGCTGCTGTGCGTGCCTTCTGTAAGCCGTTCAACGAGGTGGGCATCAAGACTCACATGCTCGACCGTGGCCTGAATGCGCTGCGTATGTATCCCGTGCCCGACGATGTGCGTGCCCTGATGTATAAGGTGAAGCACGCTCAGGGTGTGGACATCCCCCGTATCTTCTGCGGTCTGAACGATACGCGAAATATCATCCCGAGTATCAAGTGGGCCAAGGAGGCCGGTATGACGCCGCAGGCCACGCTCTGTATCACCACGTCGCCCGTTCACACCGTGGAGTACTACAGCAAGATTGCCGACGAGGTGATTGCCGCCGGTGCCGAGGAAATCTGCCTGAAGGATATGGCCGGTATCGGACAGCCCGCTATGCTGGGTGCGCTGACCAAGGCCATCAAGACCAAGCATCCCGACATCATCATCCAGTATCACGGCCACTCAGGTCCTGGTCTGTCGATGGCTTCGATTCTCGAGGTATGCAACAACGGTGCCGACATCATCGATACCGCCATCGAACCGCTGTCGTGGGGTAAGGTGCATCCGGATATCATCTCCGTGCAGTCGATGCTGAAGAACGAGGGCTTCGAGGTGGCAGATATTAATATGAACGCATATATGCAGGCGCGTACGCTGACCCAGGAGTTCATCGACGACTGGCTCGGGCTGTTCATCAATCCTGCCAACAAGCACATGTCGAGCCTCCTGCTCGGCAGCGGTCTGCCAGGAGGTATGATGGGCTCGATGATGGCCGACCTCGGTCCTATCCAGAAGATGATCAACAAACTGCGTGCCGCGAAGGGCGAGGCAGAACTGACAATGGACGATATGCTGGTGAAACTGTTCAACGAGGTAGAGTACGTGTGGCCGAAGGTGGGTTATCCCCCACTGGTGACGCCGTTCTCGCAGTACACGAAGAACATCGCCCTGATGAACCTGCTGACGATTGAGCAGGGCAAGGGCCGCTACGTGATGATGGACGATGCCATCTGGGGTATGATCCTCGGCAAGAGCGGCAAGGTGCCCGGCGAGATCGCACCGGAACTCATCGAACTGGCCAAGACCCAGAAGCGCGAGTTCACCGACGCAGACCCGCATACACTGATTCCCAACGCCCTGGAGGGCTTCAAGAAGGAGATGGACGAGAATGGCTGGGACTACGGACAGGATGACGAGGAACTCTTCGAACTGGCCATGCACCCCGAGCAGTACCGTCCGTTCCGTAGCGGTCAGGCCAAGAAGCAGTTGCTGGCAGACATCCAGAAGGCAAAGGATGCCAAGTTGGGTGGCGGCAAGAAGATCTCGCAGGAAGAGATTGACGCACTGAAGCATGCAAAGGCTGACGCCGTGAAGGTGCCTCTGGCCGGACAGTTGCTCTGGGGCTTCGGCGGCGAAGGTGTGCTGGCTCCCTGCGTCGAGCCGTTCATCGGACAGAAATATAAGGAAGGCGATACCTTCTGCTATCTGCAGACCAAGTGGGGCGAGATCGTCGAGATTCCCGCAGCCCTTGGGGGCAAACTGGTGGATATCAGCGTGAAGCCCGGACAGAACGTGCGCCAGAACGACACGATCGCCTGGATTGAAAGAGAAGCGTGATGGACTATCAGGCTATTATCGATAAGTATTATCCGTCGGAGAATGAACTCCGACGGATATTGTTAGTGCACAGCCGTCAGGTGGCTGACCGTTGCCTGCTGATTGCGAAGAAACACCCGGAACTGCGGCTCGACAAGGAATTTCTGGAAGAGGCGGCTATGCTCCACGACATCGGCATCTTCCGCTGTGATGCGCCCAGTATCCAATGCTTCGGCACGGAACCGTACATCTGTCATAGTGTGATTGGTGGCGAGATCCTGCGCAAGGAAGGATGGGCACGCCACGCGCTGGTCTGTGAGCGGCATACGGGGACTGGACTCTCCCGTCAGCAGATCGAGCGGCAGCACCTGCCGTTGCCCCTCGACGGCCATTATGAGCCGGAGGTATTGGAAGAGCAGGTGGTCTGCTATGCCGACAAATTCTACTCGAAGACGCACCTGGATCAGGAGCGGACGGTGGTCCAGACAGCCCAGAGTCTTGAGAAATTCGGGCCGGAAGGCGTGAAAAAGTTCCTCAAATGGGTTGATATGTTTGAATAAAATCATAAATCTGTGATAATCTGTGTTAATCTGTGGCTGAAATAGCGAATTTATTCGTACCTTTGCAGCCGTGAAAAGTAAATCGGTCATCATAACGATCGTCTGCACCTTCATGCTGATGATGGCTTGTACCCCGTCTTCACTTCGGATGAGCAAGGCTCCCAAAGAGGTGAGGGCGGATGATGTTGTGTCCATCCCGAAGGTGAAAGTGCCCGTGCTTCCGAAGGATTCCGTGATGCTTCCTGCCTTGATAGATACCATTGCCAAGAAGCAGGAGGTGGACAGCCTGATCCGCCAACTGGAGGCCGACAGCCTGATCACCCCTCAGACGGTCGATAGCCTGCGGAATGCAGTGGCCGACTTGCAGGATGAGGTGCCCTTCGATACCGTGATGCCCTCAGGCTCGGAGGCAGCCATTAAGACCAAGCGCGACACGACCACGATGGACTCGCTGGAGTTGGCCATCTATAAATATAATAAGGTGATTGACGACTCCCTGGCCCGAGACAGCATCAATAAGCACAGGAAGAACGGCATCGACTCGCCGGTAGAGTACTCTGCCGACGACTCGCTGACCTATAATGCCGCCAAGGCGCTGGCGCACCTCTACGGCAACTCGAAGGTGAAGTACCAGAATATGGATCTGGCCAGCGAGGAAATCTTTATGAACCTCGACAGCAACCTCGTTCACGCCCAGGGTAAGATGGACTCAACGAGCCACCAGATGGTGGGTACGCCGGTCTTCAAGATGGGGAGCGACACCTACGAGAACACAGAGATGGCCTTCAACTTCAAGTCGAAGAAAGGCCTCATTACCGATGTGTACACCCAGCAGGAAGACGGCTACCTGACGAGCGAACTGTCGAAGCGTGGTGCCAATGGCGAGATGTTCCTGGAGCACGGTCGCTATACGACCTGCGACGATCCCCATCCCGACTTCTATATCGCGATGTCGAGGGCCAAGGTGCGTCCCGGCAAGGATGTGGTGTTCGGCCCGGCCTATCTGGTAGTGGCCGATGTGCCGTTGCCCCTGGCCATTCCCTACGGCTTCTTCCCCTTCTCAAAGAGTTATTCGAGCGGTTTCATTATGCCGACCTACGGCGACGAGACCAGCCGAGGCTTTTACTTGCGTGATGGTGGCTACTATTTTGCCGTCAGCGACAAGATGGACCTGAAACTGTTGGGCGAGATCTATACCAAAGGCTCTTGGGGACTGTCGGCAGCCTCCAACTATCGCAAGCGCTATAAGTTCAGCGGCTCTTTCTTCGTCAGTTACCAGAACACGGTGACGGGTGAGAAGAATATGCCCGACTATGCCAAGCAGACCAGTTTCAAACTGACGTGGAGCCATCGGCAGGATTCGAAGGCTAATCCCTTCAGCAACCTCTCGGCAAGTGTCAACTTCGCCTCGACGAGTTATGAGCGCAACAACCTGACCTCGATGTACAATCCGCAGTCGATGACCCAGTCGACTCGAACCTCTTCGGTGTCCTACAGCACCAACTTCTCCAGCATCGGTATGTCGCTGTCGTCCTCGATGAACCTGAGCCAGAATATGCGCGACTCCACGATCAGCCTCTCGTTCCCCAATCTGGATATCTCCATCTCGCGCTTCTACCCCTTCAAGCGTAAGAAGGCCGTGGGCGATGAAAAGTGGTACGAGAAAATCTCGATGAGTTATACAGGTAGTTTCTCCAACTCCATCAACACGAAGGAGGACAAACTGCTGCACTCCGATTTCCGCAAGGACTGGACCAACGGAATGAAGCACTCGATCCCCATCAATGCCAACTTCACGCTGTTCGGCTACCTGAACCTGACCCCGTCGTTCAATCTTTCCGACAACACCACCTTCATCAAGCAGGAGAAGTCGTGGGACGAGGTGAGCCAGAAGGAGGTTACCGATACCATCACGGGATTCTATAATGTCTACAACTGGAACCTCAGCCTGTCGGCCTCTACCAAACTCTACGGTATGTACATCCCCAACCGCAAGATTTTCGGCGATAAGGTCCAGGCCATCCGCCACGTGCTGACTCCGTCGGTATCCTTCAGTTATCATCCAGACTTCAGCGCCAGCCGCTATGGCTACTACAAGACCTATCAGAAGACGGATGCCGAGGGCAATGTGTCGCTGGTGGAGTATTCTCCCTATAACATCGGGGGCTATTCTGCACCGGGCAAGGGTATGTCGGGATCGATGTCGGTCACGCTGGGCAACAACGTGGAAATGAAGATACGCGACTCTAACGACTCCCTGAAGAAGGTGAGCCTGATCGATGAGTTGTCGGCCCAGATGTCGTACAACTTTGCGGCCAAGGTGCAGCCACTCAGTGCCCTGACCACCAATCTCCGCCTGAAACTGACCAAGAGTTACACGTTCAACCTGAATGCCGTCTTCGCCTCGTACGTCTATGAGGCCGACAGCGTGGGTGCCACACCGAGGGTGAGCGACCACACCACCTACTGGGAACAAGGCAAGTTGGGTCGTTTCCAGGGTATGTCGCAGAACCTCTCCTATACGCTCGACAACAACAAGGTGATCAACCTCATCAAGTGGCTCAAGGGCGAGAAGGTCGACAAGAAGAAGGACAACAAGCGGAACCGCAAGGATGAGGATGAAGAGGAAGAGGACGATCCCCTCGAGTCGAATATCGACAAGGATATGGAGAAGGCCAAGCATGCTGCCGAGCGGAAATCCTCGGCGAAGGCTGATACCGACGAAGACGGCTATATGACCTTCCAGATGCCCTGGTCGATCAGCATCGGCTATGGTATCACGATGCGTGAGAGTACTGATGCCAGCAAGTTCAATTACAAGTCGATGCGCTATCCATACGCATTCACCCAGAACCTGAACATCAGCGGTAACCTGCGCGTGAGTGACGGCTGGAACATCTCGTTCTCGTCGGGTTACGATTTCGACAACCACAAGATATCAATGACCACGGCCTCGCTCTCACGCGACCTGCATTGCTTCAATATGTCCTGCTCCGTGGTGCTGGCACCCTATACGAGTTATAACTTCTCGTTCCGTTGTAATGCTGCCACGCTTACCGATGCCCTGAAGTACGATAAGCGCAGCAGTTATTCGAATGCCGTGCAATGGTATTAATACAGTTCCGGATCGAACAGGGCGTCGAGTGATTCCTGTTCGCCAACAACCCAGATGATGTCGCCTTCCTGGAATTTCCGATGCGGATTGTAAGGCGTGAGGCTTTCCTTGCCTTCCTCCAGTCCTACCACCATACAACTGTACAGATCGCGGATCTTGCTCTCTATCAGCGTCTTTCCGATAAACGGGCTGTCGCTGCCGATTACCATCTGCCGTAGTTTCATCTCGCGCTTCTCCAGTTCAGCATCCTCGCCGAGTACCTCGTTCTCGAGTGACTCGCGGAAGTTGGTAAACTGCTCGTCGCTACCGATCACCTGTAGCGTGTCGCCGGGGAAGATGACGTAGTCGCCGTCGGGGATGTTCAGGCGCTGCCCGCCCCGCAGGATGCTGCTCACGTGGATGCCGAACTTACGGCCCAGGTCGAGTTGCTTCAGCGTCTGGCCCATCCACATCGAGTTGTAGGGCACCTCGAATTCGGCGATGTGGATATCACGGTCGAGCAACTTACCCTCATACAGTGGCCGCTTCTTGCCGTGCACCACGGCCTCGATGTCGCGGCTGCGCAGGTTCATGATGAACAGTCGCTCCAGCGTGATGCTGCGGTGCTTGATCCAGCGCGACAGCACGATCAGCGCCAGCACGATAACACCGATCGTGTACATCAGCGCATTCGTGAAGCGGCTCAGGTAGTTGCAGATGTAGAAGATGAAGCCGACGGCGATCAGCGCCCTCACCAGGATGGTCAGCAGCAGGGGCAGGCGGTTGCGGTTGCTCTGGACCCAGAGGGCTTTCCACTCCTCGCTATGGTTCTTCTTCATCACCATCGCCCTCAGGAACGGGGCTATCATCACCACCGTCAGCACACCCGTGATGGCATTGGCATACCAATGCAGTTCCCAGCCCGGCAGCAGTTTCCGCGTAAAGGGCAGCACGAAGGTGAACATCAGGGCTATCGTGGCAGACGTCAGGATGCTGTAGACCAGCGTGTTGAACGTCATCTGGGTCAGCAGGGGCTTCCACAGGCTCTCCTGCCGCTGCTCCTTCTGGCTCATCGTCAGTTGGTTCAGCAGTTTGATGAGTTTCGTGGGCAGGTGCTTCTCCAGGTGGTTGTAAACCGGCGTGGCGAACCGTATCATGTAAGGTGTGAGAAATGTGGTTATAACGGATACGGCCACCACCACCGGATATAGGAAGTCGCCTATCACGCCGAGCGAGAGGCCCAGCGAGGCGATGATAAACGAGAACTCACCGATCTGGGCCATCGAGAAGCCGCAGCGCATGGCTGACTTCAGCGACTCGCCGCCCAGCATAAACGAGAAGGTGCCGAAGATGGCCTGTCCTACGAGGATGGTCATCACCAGCGCGAAGATCGGCAGGGCATACTCCACGAGGATTTTCGGGTCAACCAGCATACCTACCGACACGAAGAAGATGGCGCCGAACAGGTTCTTTACCGGCTCCACCAGTTTGATGATGCGCTCGGCCTCGACCGTCTCAGCCAGGATGCTGCCCATAATGAAGGCACCGAAGGCCGACGAGAAGCCTACCTTCGTGGAGAAGACAGCCATCGCACAGCAGAGTCCCAGCGACACGATCAGCAGCACCTCGCTATTGATCAGTTTGCGCACGGAGCGCAGGAAGAGGGGAATGGCGAAGATGCCCACCACGAGCCACAGCACGAGGAAGAACACGATCTGTGCGATGGAGCCCAGCATCTGGCCTCCGTCGGGATTGTTGCCGCTGGCCACGGCACTCAGCAGCACCATCATCACGATTGCTAAGATGTCCTCCAGGATCAGCACGCTCATCACGAGGCCCGCAAACTGCTGTTGCCGCAGTCCCAGGTCGTCGAACGCCTTATAGATAATGGTGGTCGACGACATCGCCAGCATACCGCCTAAGAAGATGCAGTCCATCTTGCTCCAGCCGAACGCGTGGCCGACGATCACGCCCAGCATCGACATACAGAAGATGATCGAGCAGGCCGATATGATCGGCGAGGCGCCCATCTTCAGGATTTTCTTGAATGAGAAATCGAGTCCTAATGAGAACAACAGGAACATCACGCCGATGTCGGCCCACAACTGGATGTTGGCGGAATCGACCACCGAGGCCGTATAGGGCATGTGGGGCGACACGAGGAATCCGGCCACCACGTAGCCCAGTACGAGCGGTTGCTTCAGTTTCTTGAATACCAAGGTCACGATACCTGCCACAACCAGTATCAGTGCCAAGTCCTGTATCAGCGCTGGTAAATGTCCCATAATCTCTCAATTTTTCAATCTCTCAATTGTTAAACTCTCCCACCATCGTGCAGATCTTCACCACCACCTGCATCGCCTTCTCCATCGACTGGATGCTGACGAACTCATAAGGGCCGTGGAAGTTCACACCGCCCGCGAAGATGTTGGGGCAGGGCAGACCCTTGAACGACAGTTGTGCGCCGTCCGTACCGCCACGGATGGGCTTCACCTTCGGTGCCACGCCGCATTCCTGCATCGCGTGGAGCACCAGGTCGATGACGTGCATCTGCGGATCTATCTTCTCCTTCATATTATAATATTGGTCTTTCACCTCGGCTGTTACCGTGCCCTCGCCATACTTCTCGTTCATCTGCTCGGCACACTTCTGGATGAAGCGTTTCCGATCTTCGAATATCTCACGGTCGTGGTCGCGGATGATGTAACTCAGGCGGGCGTTCTCGATGTTGCTCTCGATGCCCAGCAGGTGGTAGAAGCCCTGATAGCCCTCGGTGGTCTCGGGCGTCTCGTCCTCAGGCAGCATCTTGGCGAACTCAGCGGCCAGGGCGTTGGCATTCACCATCTTGCCCTTGGCATAGCCCGGATGCACGCTAACGCCCTTGATCTGTATCTTGGCCGAGGCGGCATTGAAGTTCTCGAACTCCAGTTCTCCCACGTCGCCGCCATCCATCGTGTAGGCCCATTCGCAGCCGAACTTCTCCACGTCGAAGTGGTGGGCACCCATACCGATCTCCTCGTCTGGGTTGAAGGCGATACGGATCGTGCCGTGCTTCACCTCCTTGTGCTCATGTAGCCAGACCATTGCCTGTACGATCTCGGCTATGCCAGCCTTGTCGTCTGCACCGAGCAGGGTGTGGCCGTCGGTCACGATCAGGTCTTCACCGATGTGCTGCAGCAGTTCGGGGAATTTCTTCGGACTCGACACGATGCCTTCTGAGAGCAGGATGTCCGAGCCGTCGTAGTTTCTCACGATCTGAGGCTTGATGTCGGCGCCTGAGCAGTCGGGCGATGTGTCGTAGTGGGAGATGAAGCCGATGGTGGGCACCTCTTCCTTCGTGTTCGCTTTCAGGGTGGCGTAGATATAGCCCTTCTCGTCGAGTTCCACGTCGCTGAGGCCCTCATCCTCCAGTTCCTTCTTCAGGTATTCTGCAAATATCAGTTGCTTCGGGGTACTTGGCACGCTCTCGCTCTCCTCGGCTGACTGCGTGTCGAACTTGGTGTAGTTCAGAAATCTTTCAGTAATATCCATTTGTCTTCGTTATATTAATTGTTGTTCTTATTTCAGCAGTTTCAAGATCTGCGCCTCCTCCGCCTCGGGCAGTATCTGCCTGAAGTGGGCCAGCAGGCGGTCGAATGACTCTTCCGGCTCTCGCTCGCATCGGCACGCCTCCCTGCCGTAGAGCCGTTCGGGCGTGGTCAGCAGCGACCAGCCCCAGCCGTATTCCTTGCCGTGGCGGTCTGTCGGATACACGAAGTTCTCCGTCACGATGTAGCCGCCCATCTGCAGGCGGGTCACGTAGCCGTCGAACTTGCTGCGCATCTTCGACCCCGTGAATCCGCAGGCGGCCCGCAGTTCACGGGTGATGAGGCTCCCCTGTTCGCGCAGGGTGGTCAGGATGATGTCCTCTATCGTCCCCTCCTCGGGCTGGGGATGGCGGCTGCGGCGATAGTTCAGGAAGTCGGGCCACCACTCGCGGCTGATGAAGCCCGCCTTGGCAGCGAAGAACTTGCCGTAGACGCAGTTGCCCTCCGTCACGATTGGCCCCTTCCACTTCCATAGTGGCCAGTCCCAGCCGCCGTCGGGCAGGATCACGTAGTGGCAGTCGTCAGCCACCACTTCCTCTGCCGAATAGCCCCTGATGCCGCTGTCGAGCAACGGCAGGAATCCCAGTTGCTGAATCAGTTCCATCAACTGGGCGGCGGAATAAATATCCCTGTGTCGGTTCATCTTGTTGCTTATTTGCCACAAAGTTACGCACTTTTCCGCTAATCTCCAAATAATTCTGCATTTTTCTCAGCAAAACGGTGCGCATTCTCGATAATTATTCTTATCTTTGCCGCAAAATTTACGATATGGAATATATGTCACAGGAAGGCTACGACAAACTCGTGGCCGAACTCCATCAGTTGGAGAGTGTGGAACTGCCTCAGGTGCGTGAGGCCATTGCCGAGGCCCGCGACAAGGGCGACCTCAGCGAGAACTTCGAGTATCATGCCGCCAAGCGCGAACAGTCACGTCTGCTTGGCCGGATTCGCTTCAAGCAGCGCGTGCTCGAGAATGCCAGAGTCATTGATATGTCGAGGCTGCACAACGACTGCGTGCAGTTGCTCAGCCGTGTGGAGATGACCAATCTGGCCAACAATGCCCGGATGACCTACACCATCGCCAGCCCCCACGAGGCCAATCTCCGCGAGGGCAAGATCTCCGTCAAGTCTCCTATCGCCCAGGCCCTGATGAACAAGAAGGTGGGTGATGTCGTCGAAGTCCGCGTCCCCGCCGGTCTGCTGAAACTTCGTATCGAGAGCATCCAGTTGTAGCAGATCCCGGGGCTAGAACATCGCCAGATGCTCATACACGCTCCGGGTCAGCGTCATTGTCTTGTATTCCTCGTGCAGTTCGAAGGGTTGACCCTTGTACTCATAGACCAGCCCCTCCTTTGTCAGTTTGTGGTTGCACAGGTGAGTCGTCATCACCCGCTGCAAGAAGGCGTGGGCCACGGATGTCCGTTCCTCCCTCAACAGATCCTGGCAGTTCACGATCGTATAGCATATCACCTGCGTCGCAATCCGCATCACCAACTCCGACAGTTCTATCGTTGTTGCCTTGTTATTCTTATACATTCTTATTCTGTTATCCTAAAAACGCTGCAAAAGTATAACTTTTTTCTGAAAATCAGGCAAATTGTTGGAAAAAAGTTCAGGAAGTGAGCGGGCTAATAATGCTTATCAAACGCCTGAAACGAGTATTGACAGTTATAATAGTGATGATTTGAATGTGCCTAATCCAGGATTATGCCATCTGAGGACTGAAAAAGATGCTCCATGGCATCGGAAAAGATACGCCAAACGCTCCGAAAACAGGCTCCATAGCGCGAATATGGAGCCTACTTTGAGGGTATAATGGAGCCTGTTTTCCGATGAAATGGAGCCTGTTTTCCGATGCCACGGAGCATCTTTTCAAAGTGTCTGGCATATTGTTCTCACTCGCGCGGGCGCATACCTTATTTATTATATACTAAGATAGGCAGACCCCATAATAGAGGCAGCCCCATCTGTGAGATTATTTTGGCGGGTTTTCTTGGTAATTCGGGGAGAAATGAGTATCTTTGCAGGGTGATTAGAGTGATTTGCCTGTTGATGTTGGGGTGCTTGCCGACTATGGCACAGAAACCGCAACGGTTCCACAAGGTGCTGCCACCCGGCAACTACAGCGGGATAGCGGCCTTGGGGGACGGACGGTTTGCGGTGGTGAGCGACAAGTCGGAGACTGACGGATTCTTCGTGCTGCGGATAGGCATCGACAGCCTCCGGGGGCGCATCGCGACGCTGGAGAATGAGGGCTTCCGCTCCAGCGGCCTGCCCAACAGGGATATGGAGGGCATCTGCTACCGACCATCGACGAATACGGTCTTCATCTCCGGGGAACGGGACAACGAGGTGTTCGAATATACACTCGACGGCCAACGGACGGGAAGGCGGCTGGATATGCCGTCCGTCTACAAGCGGGCTGACCGCAACTACGGCCTCGAATCGCTGGCCTACGACCCGGTGCGCCATCTGTTCTATACGACTACCGAACGGCCCGTGAAGGGCGACTCGCTGCTCTGGATCCAGTCGTTTGGCGACGACCTGAAGCCCCGGCAGTCTTACTGCTATCGCCCGGATGCTCCCATCAGCAGGAAGTTTTTCCACGGGGTGGCGGAACTCTGTGCGCTCGACGACGGACGGCTGCTGGTGCTAGAGCGCCAGATCTGCGTGCCGAAACTGAAGGTGGGGGCTAAGACCGTAATCCGCATCTACGAGGTCAGACCCTCGGACGAGCCATGGTTGGAGAAGCGGCTGCTGATGGAGTTTCGGACGCGCCTGAATCTGACGAGCAGGCGATTTGCCAACTACGAAGGTCTTTGCCAGCCGGCTCCAAACCTTCTGCTGCTGGTGGCTGACTCGCAGAACAGGTACAAAAAAATCTTGCGCGACTGGTTTCTGTTGCGCAAGATGGAGAAGTGATCCCGTTGGGATTCAAACCCAAGACCTTCAGAACCGGAAACAAACGCTGAAATCTCCCAAAACGCCTTTATTTATCGGCCTTTCAAGGATTTGCCCTTTTCACTTTGCGGCTATTTTGCGGCTATCATAGACGGGAACTTGGTTCATTTGCTTATTTCTCTTTAAATTGTTACTTGTCTTCAATGACCTTAAAAGCCTTGGGGAGATTGCTGTATGATTCTCCCTCCGTTCCAAATGCCTGGGCACGTTGGATGGCTGTTTCAAGGCGGTTGTCTGCCAATAGGTCTGCCACCCATTTTTCTTTCGAGAGGAACTTCTCTTGCTTGGAGAAGTTGGGGATGTACTTATGCAGCACGTCAATCACATCGTCGGATGTTGCAAAATACCTGTTGGTGTTCAGATAGTGCAGCAGGAACCAGAACTCGATGGATGGCATGCTGTCGCAGATGATAACGTCTTTACGGTCTTTATACTTCTGGCATAGCGCCTCGAACTTAGCACGCTCCGTAGGATTGTTGCGTGTGATGTCAGTATCGAACACGCATACGGCAATGCCTCGGTCTGCCAAGACTCTATCTACTTGCTTCTGAATCTCGTCTAATGACTGTTCGGTGAAGTTGCGAGGCTTGCAGGTATAGCGGTAGCCTTTGAGCCTACGAAGATTGGTGAAGTAGAAGCGTTCTGTTGCCCCCTCGCCTATAATCGTAATCTCAGGCTGTCTGAGTGATCTTTGTTGGGTCTTTCTTGCCATTTACAGTCCTCCTTACATGATGATGTTAGGCAACGCTCCAAACTGCCCGTTCATATAGGCACGGTGGATGGATGACAACTTGTTAAGCCCTCGGAACTCAACCAATGAGAACAGGTTGCTGTTGCCGTCCTTTCCCTTCTCCGTAAACCAGACGGAATCCTTACCGAAGATGTCGTCAATATCTCGCAGGATGGGGTCGTAGTGGGTGGTGACAATCAGTTGCGACTGATTATCCTTCTTGTTGACGAAGCGGGTAAGCATATACTCCATCAGGTTCGGATGGATAGAAGCCTCCAACTCATCGACGCATAACAGTCCTTGGCATTTCAGTTGCGAGTAGATGATAGACTCCAGTTCCACCATACGAGTCGTGCCGGCACTCTGGCTGTTCTCTGGCAGCACATAATCCTCTTCGCCTCGCTCTGTCTCCACCTTGTGTCCAAAGAGCGCAGCCATCTTCTTGATCTTGATGTCGGAGATGTTGAAATCAGCCTCCTTCACAAAGTGCATGAGATACTCCTTGAACGTAGAATTCTCCGATAGCATGTTCTTGGTCGTGTCAGAGATAGCTGTGTCAGAACCATTGATGAGCGGCATCATGCGACCATCAATCCAACGACGCATATCGTCAAGGTAGGCCACAGCCACATTCACTTTCTTCAACACTGCCAGGATAGACATGTTACGCAGACAGTTGACAGAGAGCGCATCAATCTCAGCCTGTGAGAGCTTGACTGCAGCAGGGTTGAAAGTCAGCTTTGATATGCCGTTGACATCCTCACGGGTAAAGACCTTGGTGGGGCGGTTGCTGAGATAGACATACAACACCTCGCTGCACACCTTCTCTGGATTGACCACCAACTGGTACCAATAGCGTATGCCGTTGACGTAGAGTTTCACGTCAAACTTCGTGTCGTACTTCAATGCGTCAGGTTGCATCAAGAACGGCTGCACATCCGTACCCTCATCGTTCTTCATCGGAATCTTATTCCAGAACACCCGAAGGAAGTCGATGGCTTCAAGCAGGTTCGACTTGCCACTGGCGTTGGCACCCAGCACCACAGCGAAGCGTAGCAGCTGAACACCATCGGGCATGGTCACGACACTATTGTATTTGTCATTCCCTGATGTCTCGAAACTCAGTACCACCTCGTCACGAAACGACTTGAAGTTTTTTATCTTTAGTTCTTGTAGCATATCTAAGAGCGAAATTACGTCGCAAAGATACGAATAATTTTCGTTCGTTGACATCAAATTCGTCATAAAATCAAATTTTATTTTCAAAATTAGCACGATTTAACCAAATTGAGCGATTAAAATCTTAAATCCATCAGTTTTATAATGTCTCTATTCCCAATATCGTCATCTCGTTTGAGTTCTAAGGGTGGTGAGCTTGCTCTTTTTCCACACCCCATTTCCCTCCCAAAATTGGACTTTTGGGGAATTAGGCTTCCCCTTAAGAAAAATTCCACACCTCAGGCAAGCCTCATATAACTAGTTTTTGGACTGCTTGATTTTTCCATATTTTGGGGTTCCAACACTCAAAACCTGTCAGGAATATCGTGGTCAGGGACAAGATGTAGGACGCGAATTGTGATGCCAGAAACGTCTCCTTTGACGCTGATAACGTCCATGTCTTGAAGGGATTTCAGAAAGGACATGACGGTTTTTCTGTCCCATTTCCATTTGTTAGAGAGACCAAGAATCGTGTAATGTCTGGGCGCATTTGAGCCGTTTTTATACTGGTTGATTAACTCAATTTGGTTCTCCAAGAGGTACATAAAAGCATCGTATCTTGATGTCTTATTTGGCAATGACTTGGAAATAAACCGCAGCAAATCTGCATGCAGTTTTGTGAAAATAGTGTTTGTCTTTTTCATTTTTCTTGTTCGTTTGAATCGTTTAAACTAATCCCTTTTTTATTGCATGATCAATCGCTTCATTACGTTTTTTCAAGTATAATGGGATGCTTCCCATAAAGATTTGAGTGTCGAATCTGCAATAGAAGCGCTCGTATCTTCCTAACTTGAAGCCGAAGAAAAACATCATCAGTTCGTCAATCTTTCTTGCATTTTTCTTCATAGCTTTTCCTGTCTCGATCTATCTGCTTTTTAAAGGAGATAAACAAGGCCTGCATGGAATTGTCTTTAAATTTAGGCTCTTTTCCAGTGTTGGCATAGTCCAACATCGCTATGATAAACGCTCCAATTTGTTCGTGGGAAAGACACTTGATTGTTTCTATCCAATCCAGGTGGATGAGGATAGCAGGAACTGTTTTCTTCTTCATATTGTTTGCGCTTTTTGTGAATTCTGTCTTTGCTTTTCTAAACGCTTATTGCCACAATGTTTCATCCAGTCGTCAATCTCTGACTGGAGAAAAACCAGTGCTTTGTTAATCTTGTGGTGCGGTATCTGCCTATCAGATACCCAACCATAGACTGTTTGTTTGACGGGGTGGGATGGGATATAGTTACATAGTTCGTCAACATCCATCCAATGCGGTGAACAACACTCTTCTTGCCTGTTCAGCAAGCTTTGGGCGGTCTTTTCCAGACCCTCCACTTTCTCAATGAGGTAGGACAATGCCCCCGGCATCTCCTCCAATGTTTTTAATCTTTCCATATTGTTTGTTATCCTTAAAAAACGGCTGCAAAAGAACAACAAAAAAATAACTTTTCAAGAAAATATTAGAAAAAGTTGAAATTTTAACATTTCGTGGACAAACCAAAAGACCATAAAACAGGGGTGTAGTCGTTAAAAATAACAAAATACAGCCCAAATTAGCAGATTGTTTGGATAAAACAGAAAACAATTGAAAATAAATCACTACCTTTGTGGAATAAAACTATAAGTATGGAAGATATAAACCGACTGAAAGTCGTATTGGTAGAGAAAAAGCGTACTGCGCGATGGCTCTCAATGCAGATGGGTGTTAATCCATCTACAGTCAGCAAGTGGTGTACTAACTCTTCTCAGCCCGATGTTGCAAGTCTGCTTAAAATAGCTGACTTGCTGGAGGTTGATATAAAAGAGCTGTTGGTTAGAGAATACGAGCAGTTCCTATTGTCAAAGATAAAGAATTGAAGATATGCCTGTTGATTAAATAAATGAGTATACAATGAACGAAAAGAAATATATATCTTATTTGGAGCGATATAGCCAATGGCTCAAAGCTCATAAAGAAAAATCCACTGAAGAATTGGCTGAACGTGAAGCCCATGCTAAGGAGATGCAGAAATATGACAAAGCCCGTCTTCTGAATATGACGGCTGACGATGTTTACAATCTGCTTTCCCCATTGTGGGCTATGGGCATGTGGGGTAATAAGCACTACAAGATAGACAACCTTATAGAGACGAACAGCATTGAACTTATTCGCTATCAGTTTGCCAATCTGCTCTATGGCAAGGATTCTCTTGCTAAGCGTTGGGACGAATTCCGGCAGAAGATTAAAGGCATTGGTCCTGGTATTATGAGTGAGATCCTGAACAAGGCTTTTCCTGATAATTGTATTCTTTGGAATAGCAAGACCAAGACAGGTTTTACCATTCTTGAAGTGCCCAACACCCCTAAATACGATTCAGCGATGGATGGCAAGATGTATGCTTATCTGTCGGAATGTGGTAAGAAGATGCTCAATTTCGCCAAGAGTAAGGGATATAATGATTTAGAGGACTTGATAGCCCTCGATTATTTCATTTGGCAAGAAGTCCAAAAAGATATTGACGAGCCAGAGACTGTGGATGTGGTGGAAGTGCCCAAGACCAAGAAAGAATCCGGTTTCGTTCATAATGACATCCGTGACAAGATCAAAGACATTGGCGAGTGCTTGGGCTTCAAGGCTACAACAGAAGTTACTGTTGCCAATGGCGCAAGAGTAGATGCTGTTTGGGAAGTCTCTATCGGCAACATGGGCAGAATCATCTACGTCTTTGAGGTGCAGACTTCTGGCTCTATTGACAGCCTTATCCTTAATCTGATGAAAGCCAAGAACAACAAGGCTGTGCAAGGCATTGTTGCGGTTTCTGATGCAGAGCAGATTGAGAAGATAAGGAAAGAAGTAGAATCTCTGGATGACATCAAAAAGGACATCAAGTATTGGGACTATACCGAAGTGCTTGAAGTCCATGAGGCTTTGCAGAAAGCCAACGAGAGTATTAATAAATTAGGACTTGTGCCTGTGAGTTTGTAGAGTCGCTTATGAATATGATGACAGACAATAGTAACGTTTTCCCGCTTAAATAATTATAATTATTATGAATAATAAACAAGATTTACCATATAATCCAAAATCGGCAGAGTCTATTGTTGAATATGGAAAGTTACTGCTTGGACATTCGCTGAAAGAATTGCATCCCGATGCAAAGATTTTTAATGGAAAAGGAGGCTTGGGTAATTCTGTGGAATATTTCCATTATGGATACGAACCAAACTCTGAGGCAGAACCTGATTTCGCTGGAGCTGGACTAGAATTGAAGTGTACGCCATTGAAGTTGTTAAAAGACAATAGCATGGCTTCAAAAGAACGCCTTGTACTGAATATCATTAACTATATAGAAGAAGCAGAAAAAAATTTCGAGACAAGTAGTTTCTGGCATAAGAACAAATTTCTGCTTTTGATGTTTTATCTACATGAATCAGGAGTAGATCCTGTTGATATGCTTTTCAAACTTATACGTACATGGAAATTTCCTGATGAAGATTTGAAAATTATTAAAGACGACTGGAATACAATACATTCATTTATTATTAAGGGAAAATCTGATGAGTTGTCAGAAGGCTTGACTTTTTATCTTGCCGCATGCATGAAGGGGAGTAAAGCAGGTGTGGAAATGAGACAGCAATATAATAGTGAAATACCCGCCCAACAAAGAGCATATTCTCTTAAACAAGGTTACATAAACAAGATAATACTGTCATCTTATCTTGAATCAGACATTATTCATCAGCTAAATCTGTCTCCCAAAAGATTAAAAACACTTCAAAAGAAATATTCAAATGACAGTATTGTAAAAAGTTTGAAAGCATATAAGAAAGGAGAAACTTTTGAGCAACTTATAGAAAGGAAAATGAAACCGTTCTATGGAAAAACTATTGCTCAAATAAGTGAGATGTTTTATATGGATTTTAATTACGCCTCTAAGGATTTGGCATATCATGTTTGTAGAGCCATTTTCAGAGTGAAGTCAAAGAAAATACAGGAATTTGAGAATGCTAATATAGTATTAAAAACTATTACTCTGGAAGCCAATCGAGATTTTGTAGTAGAATCTATGTCCTTTCCTTACATCAGATTTGTTGATATAGTGAATCAAGAGTGGGAGGAATCGGATTGGTACAAATTGCTATCTGCGAAATTCTTTTTCGTGGTTTTTCGCAAGTCATCAGATGACAAAAAACAGCACATGAAACTTGAGAAAGTCTTTTTCTGGAATATGCCTCATTCTGATCTGGAAGTTACAGAGGAATTGTGGATAGATACAAAACAGAAAGTAAAGAGTGGAGATTACGATAGTTTCATAACAACAAAAGAAAATGCTATTTGTCATGTTCGACCTCATGGCACTAAAGGTCAGACTGTATTAACGCCACAAGGAATAAGAGTACAACCCAAGTGTTTTTGGTTAAACAATGATTATATACTTAAAATTGTGAAACCACATATTGGTAAAATTAGTAAAAAAATAGAATAATGACTAAAGAAAAACGTAAGATTCGTGTAGTAGAATTATTTGCAGGTGTTGGTGGTTTCCGCATCGGACTTGAAGGCGCGTCTGATGCCTACGAAACTATTTGGAATAATCAATGGGAACCTTCTACCCAGCATCAAGATGCTTCATTGGTATATAGAGCAAGGTTTGGTTCGAAGGGACATTCAAATAAAGACATAAATCTTGTGCGGACTGCTGATATTCCTAATCACGATTTGCTTGTAGGCGGATTCCCGTGCCAAGACTATTCTGTTGCTGCCACGTTGAGTAAGTCTGGAGGTATTGAGGGCAAGAAAGGTGTCCTTTGGTGGCAAATTTATCGTATTCTTCAAGAGAAGGGGGATAATCGACCTCAGTATGTCTTCTTTGAGAACGTTGACCGTCTACTAAATTCACCTGCGACACAACGGGGACGTGATTTCGCTATTATCCTTGCATCGTTATCAGATTTAGGATATATAGTTGAATGGCGTATCATTAACGCCGCCGACTATGGAATGCCTCAACGCAGGCGAAGAACTTACATCGTTGGTTACAGACAGGACTCCATCGTCGCCCAGAAGATTAATCAGATGGAGGATTGGGTAGAATTTGACGGTGTGATGGCACAGGCATTCCCATTTAGAGTAAAGGAGGACACTCTTTCCATTTTCAATATTGAAGGCTCAATTCAAGACGTTTCGGCAAACTTTAATAAAGAAAAAAGGGATAGTCCTTTTGGTAATGCTGGACTGATGATGAATCGCAAGGTTTATTCCATTGATGCTGAAGCTGTTTATGATGGACCTTGCCAAACATTAGGTGGAAATCTTGTGGATGAAACTTTTGTGCCAGAAGAATTCTTTATTTCTGAGGAAGATTTGCCCAAATGGCAATATGAGAAGGGGGCAAAAAAGATAAAGCGAGTTTCCAAAGAAGGTTTTGAGTATGTCTTTTCAGAAGGAGGAATGGCTTTCCCCGATAATTTGGATAAGCCATCCCGCACCATGATTACAGGTGAGGGAGGCACAGCCCCCTCTCGGTTCAAACATGTGGTACGGACACCATCTGGCCGTTATCGTCGTTTAATTCCTATTGAGTTGGAACGTCTGAATATGTTCCCAGACAACCACACTTTTCATCAAGAAGTCTCTGACGGTCGCCGAGCTTTCTTGATGGGTAATGCCCTTGTTTGCGGGATTATTGAGCAGATTGGAAAGAGTCTATATCGTTTCATCTATGACGAAGAACCCATTTCATCTCGCCCTATACACATATTGCGAGATTCAAAGCCTATGCTAGACTTGGCATTGTTTGCGGACGAGAAGATGGATTTAGTCGTAAACCGTCCGAAGAAGACATTTACACTTGACAAGACAAAGCATTTGCTTGTTGGCTATATAAAATCTGATAATGAAGAATATTTCTTGAAAGAAGAGCCGACAAAGATTTACTATACAGGCAAGACACGTTCTTTCCCTTCAACGATTGCACTCAACAAGCTATATTATTTTATGCCCTACATTAAAGGCAAAGGGGTGCGTGACCTCTATCTCATTCGTATTGCTCGTATAGGCACGAAAGCAGAAATTCATCCTAAGAGTAATGACATTGCCCCTCGATTAGTTTTTGAACTGGAATACCTACAAAGCCTAACCGAATATGTGCCAATTCGTCTGAATTTCTTGCGGACTTACACTGATACATTTGCAGGAAGAATTTTCAAATAGTCGAAGTGACAGAAAAAACCATATGATAGTTTAAGTATTACTGGTTAGCTCTCAGAAGTTAGTGGGTAACTGCAATATAGATAGTGGGCAACTCGGAATAAGAAGATAAACAATGAAAAAGGATAAAAAGTGACAACATACGAGAAAGTAATTTCTGATATCAACGGGCCTCTTGATGAAGAATCAAAGAAACAAAGCATAGCCCAGGCGCTTCTTTGTTCTGAAGTTACAGACGAAGAAATAACCCTTATGTTTACAAACATTTGGGTCGCAAGATTTATTGACTTCGAACTGCTGAAACAGTGCATAGAATATTATGCTAAGAAACAAAACATTATCCATTTGTTTGATCCTATTGGAGAAAGGGCTAAAAGTCTCCATAATAAGATACCTCATGAGTTAGAAAAATATGCTCTTGAACTTGTTATTTCCCCAAATGGATATGAAAGATTTATGGGAAGACATTTGTGGGATGAGTTTGAAATGGACAACTCCGATATTGACATTCTTTCTATGCATGAAGAGTTTCAAATGAGGTTCGCCTTATCTATTGTGCAAGACTTTATGTTCCCTCAAAAAAGGTTGAAAAAATTATTATCTCTTTTCAATTCACAATCAGAAAATGTTAGGAAAGTTTTACTGAAGGTGTTGCCGGATTATTCGCTGAACTATTTCGGAACGGTAAAGAATACATTTGAGCAACAATCATTTGTTAAATCAAATGAATTAGAAACTTTTAAAAACTTCTTAACCGCATACGATAAACGATTTGAACTTTGTAGAGAATGTAAAGAACTGTATTCAGAATACCTGTTCCCAGAAGAATATGACATTTGTCGTCGTGAGATTACTGAACATGTAAGAGAACAACAAAGAATAGCTTCAAAGAAAAATGGACCTGCTTTCTTAAAATTTATTCCAACAGTTGAATTGGGTAGAGGTGGAGGATGGCGTGACGAAAATGGAAAAGTATATCCGTTAGGTCATTTTTCTCTCTCACAAGAAATGCCAATGATGATACATTCATTAACTCCATTAGAAGAAAGAGAACATACGAATTTTATGTTTAAGGATTGGACTAAATTAGGAAAAAATGATGAAGCATAGAATTGTCAGAGATTATTTAGAATCCTTAAAGGAGGACAAGGAACTTGATTACATTTTTCCAATGCTTCTTGAAGCAATGGGATTTCGCATCGTGGCTACACCACGGAATTCAAAAGGACAATCACAGCATGGAAAAGATGTAATTGCTATTGGAAAAGGCGAAGACGGAATTTTATATCGATGGTATTTTGAATTGAAAGGTAATGCAGCAAAAGATATCAATGACAAAACGTACCAAGTTGAAGATGGAGTTCGTGACTCTATATTGGCAGCCAAAGATGCGCCATATGAAGATTCTTCAATTCCATCATTCAACAAGCTACCGTACAAAATAGTCTTTGTACATAATGGCGTTTTGATGGAGAATACAAGAATCACATTTGAAGGATTCCTTAAACGAGAATTTCCTAATGGTGGTTTTGAGCGCTGGCATATAGGCAGGCTTACCGAATTGTTTTCCAAGTACCTATTTGACGAATGCCTGTTTTGTGATGATGAAAGCTATACATTGTTTAAAAAGGCATTAGTCTTATTAGATGCACCTGGATGGAATACAACAGATGTTGACCGTCTAATTGATATTCAGTTAAATCACTGTAACTTTGAGAAAAAGAATCATCGAGAAATAGCTAAATGCTTATCCTCTTTGAATCTGCTTTTAGCTATTATATACAAATATGCTCAAGATGCTAAAAATCTACTGCCTGCCAAAATAGCTTCTGACAGAATTGTATTAAAAACATGGGCATGGATACTTAAAAACAATAAGGAAAAGTCCAAGATAGTGATTGATTTCTTCTCTAAAATTGTGGATCTTCATTTAGACATCTATTACAAATATATTAAAAAGATTGTCCCACTTGCTATTAGTTATAAAGGACTTTATATGTATCGCGGTTCTGATTCTGAAAAAGTGCTTTACCCATTAAGATGCTATGCATTCATGAACGATTTGCTTTATTTTTACATGGTATCATGCAATTTAAACAATCAAAATAAACAGTATCTTAATGCTGCTAAAAATACCATTTTGGAGGTCTTAAAAAACAATTCTGGCTTTGATGTCCCTTCATTGGATACTCATGCAATAACATTACAACTATTGTTGTCGTTTGTTTTTCGTTTTCCTCTTTTAGAAAAAGATGAAAAAATAATAATGGAGTTTTTCAAGCGACTTACCTTAAACGTTATAATTCGTAAAAATGAAAAGGATATGTTTCCTGAACTTCATGGGAACAGTAAACAGGTTGCAAAAAGCATATATAAGAAATCCCCAGAATATAGCGATTCTTCATCATTGTTTCTCATGACACTAATTGAGATTATTGCATGGGCTGATGCAGAGCCATTATATACTATGCTCCGAGAGAAGATAGAAGAGACAAAAGTAAATCTACAAGTCTCATATCCTATAGAGTCTGACGATTTGGAAATAAAACTATTTGAGCATCAGCTATATGATGAAATGGTAGTCCACACAAACATAAAATTGCCAGAAAGCCTTGAAGAATTCAACAAAAGTTATAAGAAACGGTATAACTCTATTGATTTCCGAACTACAAAAACTAGGTTTTGGTTTCTAACGATTCTCGCTCACATACATTATCAAACAGACCTGTTTCCTGATTACATGAATCTGGGATTCTTGGAGCCTTTAAAGCTCAATGTTCAAAACGATTAATTAAGTAAGCAATATGGCAAGAGAAGACGGAACATACTTTTTGATGGTCGATTACAGATCTCCCGATGGAATAGGTACGCATCACATTTCTATTCAATATGGTAATGGGGAAGCTCATCTTTTGATGTGTGATTATGACAATGATTGTTGGGCTCCTGATGGTACTCCTATCATGAACTTTGGCGAGATGACAGAGAAGCAAATATTCGATGTTGTTAGGAAGGCACATATATATTATTCTTCTCTTAACGAAGGCGATAATTATCGTCTTAAGCATCTGAAACTGGATTGTGGCCAAAATTTTAATTCCATTTACAGGCCAATATTCACATATAATCTTACGGAAGACTTTCAAGCCACATCACAAAGCGAGACATCTTTCATAGAGTGCTACAAAGACCTACCCATTAATAACTTCCAAGATTATTCAAATCAATTGCGGCAGTTAGAGATAATCCTCGACGATATGGCAGAAGTGTTTAAAACTGTTGCACCCAGCCATAAGCAACTTAGCGTTTACGGACATGCCATTAGGAACATTATTATTTTAGCTTGCACTGAATTGGATGCAAGAATGCAGAGCATATTAGTAAACAATGGAGTACAATCCATGGGAAAACATTTTGAGATGTTGGATTATTACAAATTGAAAGATGCATTAAAGCTGGATGAATATGAGTTGTCTTTTTATAGATATGGTGATTTAGGAACCTTTTCGCCTTTCTCTACATGGGAGAATAACGAACAGTTATATTGGTATCAAGCATACAATCATATAAAGCACAATCGTGAAAAACATTTTGCTGAAGCGAAATTATTCAATGCGCTTAATGCTATCATGGCTTATGCCATCATTCTAATTGCCCAATATGGGTATAGGAATGATTTATGGCGTGAGACTGTTGGTAAAATCATTCATGTAGAAAAAGAGCCAAGGTGGGATTTGGAAGATTTTTATATGAAAAGTCTAGAAGGCCCAAGGCCAGTTCCCTTCCCTTTTCAACAAGAAGAGTAATGGTGATATCTGAAATAATGAAGATTAATTGTTTATCTTTGCATACGATATGGACAATACAAACGAAATAGAGATGTTCTCACCGGAAGAGATGCAATCGCCCTTTGAGGCTATCAAAGAGACGGATGGTGAAGGTCGTGAGTGGTGGAACTCGCGTAAGTTAGCTCGACTCATAGGTTACCAGAAGTATTGGAACTTCGAACGGTTGATGGACAAGGTATCCTCTTTTCTGCAGCAAGAGAAGGGTTTGGACCTGAAGGAGCATATGGTGGAGATAGAGGAGATGGCGCAATTGAATAACGGTGGCTATCGACAAGTGAAATCCATCAGACTGTCAAGAACTGCTTGTGTGGCAATAGCCTTGAACGCTGACCAGAAGAAACCTATTGTAAAAGCTGCAAAGGAATATTTCACCAGTAAGATGAACGCTCAGGAGCTGGCCACAAGCGTTGAGGGTAACGTTTTGATATATCGTTCGAGTACTGGAAAAGTGAATGTGAACGTGCTTTTCAGTCAGGAAACCTTTTGGCTGTCGCAGAAGCGAATGTCTGAGTTATTCAACGTGACAATACAAGATATCAGTTATCATTTGCTACAAATCAATGATACGGGAGAATTGCAATTGTCCACAGCAATCAAAAAAATTTTGAATCCGTCGGACAATTGCGATGAACAGGGCGTTCTGCTGTATAATCTGGATGCGATTATTGCGGTTGGTTATCGTGTGAACAGTTACGAGGCGACCCAATTCCGCATTTGGGCGCGAGAGGTTTTGAAGGAGTATATCATCAAGGGTTTTGTGATGGACGATGAACGTCTGAAAGGCAAGAATCCCTTTGGGGCTGACTACTTCGAGGAATTGCTGGATCGCATTCGTGAAATACGTACCTCTGAGCGTCGTTATTATCAGAAAATAACGGACATCTATGCCGAGTGCAGCAGCGACTATGACAAGAATAGTGAGATAACACGTACCTTCTATAAGACTGTACAGAACATGATGCACTATGCCGTGACGCATCAGACGGCAGCAGAGATTGTCTATGACCGTGCTGATGCGGAGAAACCTCACATGGGACTGATGACGTGGAAGAATGCACCTGATGGCAGAGTCGTTAAAAGTGATGTGACGATAGCCAAGAATTATCTGTCAGAGAAGGAAGTGGATGAACTGAACTTGCTGACGACGGCTTTCCTCGAAATTGCAGAGCGAAGAGCCAGGCGGCATGTTTTGACAACGATGGCTGAATGGAAACAGGTTTTGGAGCACTATCTGAAAGTGTCGGATGCTGACATCCTGCCCGATGCAGGTTCCGTGACTCACGAGGAAGCTGAAGCCAAAGCGTTAGGGGAGTATGAGAAATTCTGGAGGATTCAAGACCAGACATTCCTCTCAGACTTTGACAAACTGATAGAAGATTTAGGCAAATAAACAAAGAAATCCAATCCTCACACCAAGTATTAAAGTGTGGGGATTTGGTTTTTGAACACCTTGTCAAGCAACTTGAAGTTGTTGTCGTTGATGATGG
>FLNX01003832.1_pt1 | contig 26284 bp, 12 predicted proteins | sample 1140341 | NCBI WGS metagenome assembly FLNX01 (sample SAMEA3878208, study PRJEB12797) | bioreactor metagenome | biome: Moose rumen | place: Sweden | collected 2011-10 | reverse complement strand
TCCTCTTCCCCGGCACCCTCTTTCAAGAGGCGCGACACCTCCAAATAGTCACAAATCGTTCCGTCTCCAAACTCGATGCTCCACAGTTTGTTGGTATTCTGGATACGTACATCACCCACATTCTCAAGAAGAGTGCGCAGCTTGGACATGTAAACGTTGCGGTTGTTGTTTGCCGTGTCGTCCATCTTGTAAGACCAGAGCAGGCTGTTTATCTTATGGGAAGGGATACCTCCGGAGCGTTCCGTATACAGGATAAGGAGGATAAGCAATGATTTGAGGGTGGGCGTGAACTGCGGCGTCATGTCATTTCCTTCACGGTCGGTGACATGGAATCCGCCAAAGAAGTTTACGCTGGCTTTGGAGAAATCATAATATCCGGGAACATCCTCCTCAGGTACAGACGACGGGTGCAGCACAGACTGCCTGCGCTTTCTGAGCTTGAATACCAGATATATATTGCCGATAACAAGAAGGGCAAAGAGCATGCACATGCCCAAAGTCCACCAGAAGCCTTTGGGAAGACTGTTTTTCTTTTCAGGCCGGACCTCCTGAAGGATTTCACTGACAGGAATGGGCGGATAGTTTATCTCATAAATGTCCACATCCGTCTTGTTGTCCACCTGGGACTGGAGCACCAGGGCGTAGATCTTCTCCCGGGAATAGCTGCGCCAGATGTTCAGGTATGTATATTGGGCATTCCGCTTTGGCTTTATGGGCAGGGACATCTTCTCCACGCCCGGGGTTTCAGGACGCAGTTTGAGAAGGGTGAAGCCGTCAAGGTTGGAAAGGAGGTAGAAATCTCCGTTGGCCCAGTTATATACGAAATTTTCACCGGAAACGAAGTCCCCGAATGGAGAAGAATCCATACTCCACAACTTCCGGACGGAAAAATCACGGGTGTCGACGGTGTAAAGGTCGTAATAATTCTTTGGGGAAAGCTCCTGCTTGCCTGAAGGGTTGCCGCGGCCGCCGAATACATAGAGCAGGCTGTCCACTATATAGGATGTGACGGCATAGCGCGGGGTGATTTCCTCAATTACTTCCCTCCTGTTCAATTCCGGCGTTTCCAGATAGCTGACTATCAGCTCATTGCGGTAATGATAATGGCCGTATCCGCCAAAGGAATAAAGGGCATGGATATTAGGTTCCCAGGCGTTTGAGTTGTTCCAGTAATTATGGTCCCGGGTAGGTTCCACCTTGTTGTCCCAGCTCTGGGTGGCAAAGTCAAAGATGGAGAACAGGCCCTCGTCCAGGTTGTATGCCGTGAGCCAGTCATGGCCACCGCCCACATAGAAAAGTTGGTTGGGATAGTTGGCCGGATTGGCTCCGCCCTTTACCTGGATTTCCAGGGGAGGACGTCCGTCCACATGGAATGCGTGGATGGGCTCCCCTGGGGAAGCCATGTAAAAAGTGGCGTCGTCATCAAAAGTAACGGACGGGGTGTCCGGGAAACTATGGGACAGCACCGGGCGGAAAGAGGCGTAGTCGTCTATGAGCCAGACCGGATTCTTCACCGTGGCGGGAGAAGCGGAAAGTTCATCGTAACAAACATCTCCGGCATGTCTTGCCAGCTCCCAGTGGCGGAAAGGCTTGCCTCCCCTGGATAATTTCACATCCCTTAAGTCGATTGAGGCCACGTCCGACAGGACGTACCCGGCAAACGGGCACAGGCCAAAGGAAATCCTGAAGGATTCCGCACCTTTGGTTCCCGCATCCCTCATGCTCATGGTCTCACCGCCGTAATCCAGCAGGAGCTGCCCGTCTTTGGGATCAAGCGACAGGGACACATGTATCCACTCCTCCATGGGAATGGGACAATCCAGCAAATGGACTTCCGTACCGGTAACCAGAATGGGCTGCCTCCGGTCCTGAAGGTCTGCCGTGTACATGAGGTCCACATTCTCTCCCTTGTCCGTAAGAATGCGGAAAACGCAACCGAAGACATTGTCCTTGCGGTTATATACGTCAAAGGACAGCTCCAGCGTTTTCCCCTTGAGCGGGACAGGACGGCCTCCTTCAAGCGCCATTCCCGAGAACTTGTCCCCGCTTGCAGGATATGATACTATGGAAAGGCCATAGTCCAGAGGCGCAGCTTGAAGACAGGCGGCGGCAAGGATAAAAAACAGGACTGATGCGGCTCTTTTCAAATACATGGCAACTATGCGGTTAACCGCAAAAATACAAATTAAAGGGATAACTTGTATTTATTGTCCTGAGTTTTTTACTTAAGACGTTTCGCGGCCTCGCCTGCAAGAATGAGGTAACGGTCGGAAGGAACACCTTCTTCAAGAGGGACGAACTCGCTTCTTGGCGCCGGAACCGGCACTTTTGAGGCTATCTTGAAAATGGCCGTACCCTCGTCAATCTCATCGAACATGGCTATATACAGCATCCTTGCACCCGCTTCTATGCAGAAATCCAGCTGGGAAGAGAAGAAACTGCCGCCTCCCCGCGGAATCTGCAGGCCTTTCCCGTGCCGGAGCATATTGGCCCATGAAAAACCGGGGAAGCACAGGGGGGCATAATCCACTTTGTTGCGCCTGCACCACTTCATGTCCCCCCGGATGAGGTCATGATACTGGCCGTAGGTGTATTCGGTATAGCGGCCCACGAACCAGGGCATCACAATGTCGCAGCGTTTTATGAGCGAATGAAGCCGTTTGTCCGGAAGGGTGTCAGACGTAAGATCCCTCCAATGGGTGGGAACGCCGATGAGGATGCTGTATCCCCTCTTCTTAAGTCCTTCAATGATGAGGGAAGCCTCATCATAACCGTACTTTCTGTTGTCGTTGAAACCGATTCCCCATACTGCCACAAGCGGTTTTCCGTTATGATAAAGGTATGAAGGATTCTCTTCATGTTCAAAGAGGTGATGCCTCTGCGCTATCGTATCGATATCCCTCAGAAGAAGCTCCGGGCCGTCCCCGGGCATGCCGCTAAGGTCATACATGACGGCAATCGCCCTGCTGTACCTGTTGGCACAGTCCATGGCGTTTGAAAGCACAGTGGAGAAATGCTCCATGCCTGACGGCTTGGAAATTTCGCTCAGAAAGCGCTGCATGAACACCCCGTCAAGCCCGTATTCCTGCATCCAGCGGAAGTGGGTGTCCGTGGTGGAATAGTCATGGGACGATGGGACACGGGCATGTGAGCCGTCGTCAAAGACAAACGCGGTTTCGTACAGGTCGGGATACTCGGATACTTCAGGCCACAGGTCTATTGTACACCAGCCCGGTTCGAAACGGTTTCCCCTCTCATAATGGTGCCAGCCGCGTCCTGCGCCGTCTCCCGGGGTGTTGAACCATCCCTGGTAACCGGCCATGACAAGGCCGTTGTATGAGTCGTAGCGTATGGCGGACTTGACAGGTTCCGCCGCCTCAGCGACAGAACCTGCCAGTCCAAATATAATAAATAACAACCAGGAACGTATTCTCATGCCTATTTGGTCTGAACCACTTCCCTTATGGTCCCGTCATCGTTGAAATACAATTTGTCGACACAGATGGAACGGAGATTCCCCACATGGGAAATGGAGCAGTTGTGATAGAACAGATACCACTGTCCCTTGTACTTGACTATACTTCCGTGGGAAGTGTCACAGTCCGTGGGCTTAAGGATGAATCCCTTGTATTCCCAAGGGCCCAGCGGAGAATCGCTCCAGCAGTAACGCAGCTGGTTGGCGCCGCGGTTCCCGGGCTCCACATGGTTGTCGGCATACATCAGGTAGTATTTGCCTTTTCTCTTGAACACCCAGGGAGCCTCATGGTAATCAGGAATGCCGGTGAACCACTTGACTTCTCCTTCAATCTCCGTCATGTTGTCCTTGAGTTTCACGCCAACCATACGTCCGCCGCCGCCATAATAGAAGTACGGCGTGCCGTCATCGTCAATGAAAACACAAGGGTCAATCATCGAGAATGCATCTCCAAGGCCTTCAATATAGCCAAGCACCCTGAAGTCCGAAGCCGGCTTGTCAGACACGGCCACACCCACTTTCCAGGTGTTGTTCCAGTCCGTACCGCTGGGGTGAGGGAAATAGAAATAATACTTTCCGTTCTTGTATGCCGCATCGGGCGCCCACATGAATCCGCCTTCTTCCCTGCCCCATTCAACGTCGCGGGAGTGCAGGATTTCGCCGTGGTCCGTCCAGTTCACCATGTCGGTGGTGGAATAGACGTGATAGCCGTCCATGAGGTCGCAGCCGCGGGGCGGATCATTGTCATGCGAAGGATACACATACAGACGCCCGTCCTCCCATACGTGGGCGGAAGGGTCTGCAAGATACAGATCTGTGATGAACGGATTGGCCGGCATCTGAAGCTCCACCACCTCTTCTTTATCCTCTGCCGTGCGGTTGCAGCCGCAGGAGAAAGCCATAAGCAGCATCGCAAGAGCCGCCATTGACACCAATATGTATTTGGTTTTCATTTGGTTAACAATTAACGTGTTGGGATGGTCCCGCTGAGGGTGGTTTCTTTTCGCAGCATCTTTCGGGCTTCTCCGGTGAGCCAAAGGTACCAGTCTGTACCGTGCTCGTCTTCAATACCCTGGAAACGTATTCCAAGGTCTGAGGCCAAACGGCTCCAGCCTACACTTGAGTCGGTCTGCCGGGAACTGTTCATGCGGTAGCTGCCATTGGAATAATACGTAACCCAATAATCGTCATCCGAGGTGTAATCATATGAGGATGGCACGTTTGACTTCTTGTAAGGCACATTGGACGGGACATCGGAAACGTTCATCTGCTTGAAGATGGCAGTACCCTCGTCTATCTCGTCAAACATACCCACGTACACGGCCTGTGCGCCGTTTTTGAAGTCACGGTAGAACTGTTTCCAGTAGAATTTCCCGCCAAAGCGATAGCCGGTGTTGGTTACATCTCCGTCCGGATAGCCGTTGTTGGGATGCATGTTGCGGTCACTGCCGCCCGGATAAATATGCGGTGCGTAGACAACCACATGGTCTGCCGTGGAATATGTCTTTGCCGTAGAGATATCCTGCCTGATGCGGTCCTGCCAGTCCTGGTTCTCAAAATTGTCGTAACCGTACCGGCCCACGTACCAGGGGATGAAGGCGTCACACTTCTTGATGAGTTCAATGAGCTTCTTGTGCTCGTTCCCCGTCACGCAGTCATTGCCTCCAGCACGCCAGTACGCCGGGCAGCCGAGCATGATTGCCCAGCCCTGCGCCTGAAGCTCTTCAATATAAGGCTCAAGGTAAGTGGGTTTGGGATGGCCGGAATCATTGAAGGCGATTCCCCAGAGTGCCAGCATCGGCTTTCCGTTCTCATACAAATAGTATTTCTGGACGGAACGGTCCTTGAGTTTGTACTCATCCATAAGGCGCTGGGCGTCGGCAACCATGGAGGTGGCCATGGACGGGTTCTCGGGAACCACGCCGCCCATGTCGTACATGACGGCAATCGCCCTCTGGTACTGATTGGAGCCTTTCATGGCATGCCTGAGGACAACGTCAAAATGGTCCTTATGCTTGGGATCCTGGATTTCGCCCACAAAACGCTGCATGAATACGCCGTCCAGTCCGTACTCCTTCATCCATTTGAAGTGCGTGAGCACGGTGGACTCGTCGTACGAACTGAAAACCGTGGCATGCGAACCGTCAGGAAGGATGAAGGGGGAACTGTAGCCGGTGGCGTCACCGTCTCCAACCACATAGGCCTTCTCATACTCGCGCATATCCGGCCAGAAGTCGATGGAATTGCGGAGTACTCCGGGGCGGAACTGCTCGCTCTCACGGTAATGGTACCAGCCCTGGTTGGGAACGGCCGTCATGGGAGAGCCGTCCCCGGGAGTGCCGAACCATCCCTGGTATCCGGCCATTATCAGGCCGCGGTACGTGTCGTACGGGGCTCCTTCTTCGCGGGGTTCCACTCCGGGATCGGCATATTCCGACTCCGTTTTTCCCTCATCTTTTCCGGGCTGAACGCGGCCGGGAATCTCCTCCTCCTTGTGGCAGGAGGAGAAGATTACCGTCGCGGACAAGATGAAAAGAAACGCTTTCTTCATTATTCGGGTACCACAATCTTTTTCACCTCGGAGAGGTTCCAGCTGGTGTACGTGTCATTCAGCTGGGCTCCCATACGCACCCAATAGGTATATCCCGCCTTTACGGGAACAGTCACCGTGTAAGCGTCCACGGTCTGGTTGCCGGAAGCATCGCCGATGGCGGTCCACATCTTGCGCAGGTTGATACGGTATGTATCCGTGTAATATGCGTCGATATGGTTGGCAGGACCGCAGTGGATATTGGTATTGAGGAAAGGACGTATCTCGCGGATCTGGGGCAGATTCTCGGTCACGGGAGCCTGAAGCTTGCAGGAAAAGACGATGTCGGTTCCCTGAAGCTCTGCCGTGAAGTCCACGATGTGAAGGTAAGGAGTCACCTCAAAATCCTGGACTGCACCCTTCCTGCCGATGGCTACGTTGTACACGGTGTCGCAAGGCCACCATGCGCCGTCGCGTGCCAGCATGTCATAAGTTCCGGCAAACAGTTTGGTATTGTTATAGGTGCCGTCTTCCTTGATGGCAAGGTCCTGGGGAGTGGGATTCTCGGAATAACTCATCTCCCATATGCGGATATGGTTCGCGGCATGGTCCAGAAGCATGGGTTTTCCGGTGGTCTTGTCAATGATGGTTCCGGAAACACTTGCGTCAGGCTCGGCGAAATTGTCTATTTTCATGCAGGAAACCGCAGCTGCCACCAGCGCCAATGCGCAGATTAATGTATAGGTATAATGTTTCATATGCATATCTGAATCAATAACCGTCGTTGCGGACAAGGTTGGGGTTGGTGTTTATCTGTCCGCCGGGGATGGGCTCATAGTACAGTCTCTTGTCAAATGAAAGCTGGCGTCCAAAGACTTCGGCCTCGTTCAGGTAGATGTACTTGCCCTCGGCAATCACGTAGTAACCGAAGAGGGTGTGGGGCATGTAGTTCTGGAATTTGCTGTCGGCAATTCTCCAGCGGCGGTTGTCCCATTCTGTCTGGTTCTCGATGCAGAGCTCGCGGGCGCGCTCGTCACGGATGTACTTGAGGTTTTCATCCACAGGGAAACCGTAGAGTTCAGTTCCCACGTCCACGGGGCTTGCAACCATCGCATGGGCATGTGCACCGGCACGGTCGCGGATTTCGTTCACGTGCTCGAATGCTTCCTGCTTGAGGGCGTTGTCATCAGTCTCAAGACCAAGCTCGTAGGAGGCCTCGGCCCAGTCCATGAGGATTTCGCCGTAGCGGAACACCTTCCAGTTCTGGGTGGACCCATGGAGCTGGCGCGTGGAAGGATCGGCATTGTAGTTCACATACTTGCGCACGAAAACGCCGGTGGTGGAGAAACCTTCGTCGCCTGTGCCGGTGGAATAGCCGTTGGCGCCGTTTATCTTGTAATCCGTACCGCCTATATTCTGGACGGTGCCCGGCTGGGCTGCGCGGACGCGATGGGCCTGTGCGTACGCATCCTCTTCGTTACGGTCCGGTGTGCCGTCCTTTGCCGTGCCCGGATACTCCTTGTAAACGCCGGCCTGAATGTCCAGGACAGTCCCTGATACAGGCTCAGTCATGCCGGAGAAGAAGAAGTTGGCGCGGCAGCGGGGTTCCATCTCATCGGTGTTCCAGAACTCGGAAAGGGAGTTGAAACGGATGGGGTAGCCGTCGGCATCGGTCACTGCGGGGTGTTCGTAGAGGTCCACGAGTTCCCAGGTGGCATGGATGGCGGCACCTACGTTCTGTGCCATGCCGGTGCCCTTGGGAAGGACCATGTCGTCATAGCTGCTGTAAAGGGAAGAGTTCCAGGGGACCACGGTAGTGTGGGTTCCGAACGCCTTCACAAAGATATCCTCCTCACCTGCAAGGTCTTCTATGAAAATCTCCGTATAGGCCTTCTCCTTGTCCGCACCTTTGTGGAGGCTGAATCCGGCATCATGGAGGAATTTGCACGCATCGTATGCATACTGGAAGAATTCCTTGGCGCAGGAAGGATCCATGCCCATGAGGCCCGCATCGGTGGCGGGGCCGGTGATTCCGGTGTACTGGTTGTACTTTGCAACGCATCCGGCCCACAACATGGCCTTTGCCATAAGGCCGGCGGCGCTGTAACGGTTGCCGCGGTAGACTGCAGTCCTGTCGGATGCACCGTTATCCATCGCAAACTTGAGGTCATTGTAGATGAACTTCCAGGTATCGTACTCGGTGTCACGCTTTACCTGCAGTTCCTCCAGGGGCAGGGTGGGATCCTGAACCTTGTCGATGATGGGAACACCGCCGTAGCGCTTTGCCATTGCAAAATAGTAGTATGCGCGGATGAAGCGGCCCTCGGCCAGGAGCTCATTGTAACGGTCTTCCGTCCATGCGTCCTTGTAAGTGGGCAGTCCGTTTATGAAGACGTTGATTTCACGCACGCGGTCATAGGGCCAATAGCCCCACTGGCCTCCCATGTCGCCGTTTCCGCGGCCGGTGGTTTCACCGGCTATGGTGGAACCGTAGCCTTTCTGGGCTTCCCAGACATTGCCCACGTGATAGCCGTTGGCATTCATCGTGGAGTAGCCCTTGTTGTCATCGGCATATTTGTAGCAGAAGTCCTCGATGGGGAGATCGTTATAGATGCCGGAGAGATACTTGCGAACACCGAACTCGGAACTGAAAAGGGTTCCGTCATCCAGCATTCCCTTGGGCTCAAGGTCCAGGTTGTTGCAAGCGCTTGCGCCCACCATGAGGGAGGCTGCAATCAGTATATACTTGTATGCTTTCATGATTCGGTATTTCATTAGAATTTGAGGGAGCCGCCAAGGTTGATGGTGCGGTTCACAGGATAGTTGTAGTTGAGGACCACATTGCCGTTGGCCGCACCGCCGTTGGTGCCCGGACGCTCAGGGTCGATATACTTGAGGTCGCTGAAAGTGAGGAGGTTATAACCGCTCACATACACGCGCAGGCTCTTTATGTTGATTCTCCTGAGAAGCTTTGCGGGAAGGGTGTAACCAATTTCCATGGTCTTCAGACGCAGATAGGAGGCGTTCTTGATTCCGGTGGTACCGGTGGTGAAGCTGTGGCCTGTCGCGGGATAGTAACCCTCCACCCACCGGGTGTGGGGGTTCCAGGGATCGTCCCACTGGTTAAGGGTGTGCCAGCGGTCAACATACATGTCAAGCGCCGCACCGCCGTTGAAGGGACCAACCTCGCCGAACACCTCGCCATATTCACTGTAGATGCCGGCGGAACCCGCGAAGTTCATGCTCACGTCAAAGCCTCTCCAATCTGCTCCCAGGGTGATACCGTAGTTGAATACCGGAAGATTGTAGTTTGCAACGGGATGGTAGTCGTTCCCGTCAATGACGCCGTCACCGTTCCAGTCTTCATAGTAATAGTCTCCGGGGAGGGTTCCGGTTCCGTAATTGCCTCCTGTGACCGGATAGTTCTGAATCTGGTCATAGCTTGTGAAACGTCCGGCTTCCTTTATTGAGAACCAGATGTCCTTGTTGCGTCCGGAAACGTCGCCCCGGCGCCAGTTTTCCATGGAGTTTCCTGCCGTGGAATCAAGATGGTAGTCCCAACGGTTCTTTGCTGCGGACATGACTCCGGAGATGAAGTAGTTCACTTCGCCAACGCGGTTTCTGTGGCTGAGCTGGAGCTCATATCCGAAGGTGACGTCACTCTCTATGTTCTCCTGGGGCATGGAAGCGCCGACGGTGCCGGGAAGCACCACGGAGGAGGTTGCAAGCAGTCCTTCCCTGTGACGGCGGAACACCTCGAAGGTGCCGCCAAGCTTCTGGTTCCAGAGGTTTAAGTCCAGACCCAGGTTGGAAGTGGTTGCGGTGTACCAGGTAAGGTTGGGGTTGGGAATGGCGGCGGCATCGACGCCGGTCACGACGGATCCGTCATAGATCCAGGCCTTGTTGCCCTGCAGGTTATATCCCGTATATATGGAAGGATAGGTTCCGGCAGAGCCGTCGTCACCAAGTTTGCCGATGGAAGCACGCAGCTTGATGTTGGAAATCCATGGATATCTGTCCTTGATGAAGGACTCCTCGCTCACGCGCCAGCCCATGGAAACAGAAGGGAACCAGCCCCAGCGGCTCGCCTGGGGGAAACGTGAAGAAGCATCATGACGGAGGGCGGCGTCCAGCAGGTACTTGCCCTTGAAGTCATAGTTGAGATGGCCGATCCATGCGCGGCGGGAAAGGTCTCCCAGACCGCCGGACTTGCCCACCTGGTTCTCCTCCTCACCGGAGAAGAGATAAGGCTTGTCAAGCATCATGGTACGGCGGGCGCTGAAGTTGTCCCATTCGTTGTAGGACTGCTCATACATACCCATCAGGGCCACATGGTGCGCATTTGCAAAAGTGTGATCGTAGTTGATGGAAATCTGCATCACCTGGCCGGAATTGGGGTCTGTGGAGCGCTGTACGTAGGAATCGTCACCACCGTTGCGGATGAACTTGTTAAGGGTACCGTCGGCATTCTTGCTGAACAGATAATATGTCTTCTGGTACTCAGTGTTGTCGGTGGTATAGTAGTCGTAGCTGTAGAAGGCGCGAAGGTTAAGGCCTTCCACGTACGGAATGTCATAAGTGAGGGTGAAAGCTGTATTGAGGTTGTAGCGCTTTTCCTGACGGAAACCGGCAAAGTCGGAGTCCGTTGCCGCCACAGGGTTCTCTGACTCCAGCATCTGGTTGTCAAAACCGGGGAGGCTGTGGTCACCGTCAATCCAGGCCTCGGAAGTGGGACGGTATGTCCAGGCCTTCTTGTAAACAGCCCAGATGGTGGTGAAAGGCTGGTTCTTCTCGTCCATGTAGCCGGAGAACTGCACGGAAGCGCGGAGGCGGTTAGTAATCCTTGCATCAACCGCAGAACGGAAGTTGTAACGGTTGTAGTTCAGGGAACCGCTGCGGTAAGAACCCATCATGTCCATGTAACCCAGGTTGAAGAAGTATTTAATCTTCTCGGAACCGCCGTTCACGGACAGGTTGTACTGGCTCTGGGGAACATTGTTCATGAACAGTTCGTCACCCCAGATAGTGCTCTTCTTTGCACCGGAGCTGTATTCCAGGATTTCCGCCCAGGTGTACTGGGGAGTTCCGCGGAGGGGATAGTTGTCGTTGAAGCTGTTGTACTTCTTCTCGTTCATGAGCATCATGTGCGTCGCCGCATCGGCGGTATTGGGCACATAGAGGAAGTTCTGCCAGCCGTAGTTCATGGAGAGGTCGATGTCGAACTTGCCGTCGTCGCCGCTTCCGTGACGGGTGGTGACAAGGATGACGCCGTTTGCCGCACGCACGCCATAGATAGCCGCCGAAGCGTCCTTAAGGACGGACACGGATTCGATTTCATTGGCATCCATGCGGGAGAAGTACGCCTGGTCGCGGGGAATTCCGTCCACCACGAACAGAGGGGTGCCCATACCACGGATGTCTATGGCGTTGTCGAATTCTCCAGGCTGTGAAGAGCGCTGGGAAATGCGCACGCCGGCCACTTTACCGGAGAGCATATTCACCACGTTTTCGTTCTTGGTGATGACCATCTCCCTGTTGGTGACGGCGGAAACCGCACCGGTGAGGGTGGCCTTCTTCTGAACGCCATAACCAACAACCACCGTTTCCTCCAGGAAGTTGCTGTCGTCGGAGAGGACGACGTTAAGGGGCGGATTTGCCGCACTCACAACCTTGTCTTCAAAGCCGATGAAGCTCACAACCAGGTTGTCTTTGGCAGAAGCTTGAATTTCAAAGCTTCCGTCTGCACCGGTCATGGTACCGCGGGTGGTACCCTGAACGATGACGCTGGCACCGACGAGCGGCTCCCCGCCCTGGTCCAGGACCGTACCGCGCACGGCACGGTCCTGGGCAGAGAGAGCTAACGGGAGCAGCGCCATCAGCACTGTCACAATTATGTGTGAGAGTTTAAATTTCATAAAGCAAAGGTAACAAGATTACCGGATTACTTGGGCTGAACATCCTTTGCGCCTTCCGGAGCAAGACGGCGGTTGAAGAACATGTAGCAGGTATGCCATCCGCCGATACGGATCTGACCATAGTCATACTCATAGCGGAGACCGAGGCCGAAACGGAAGCCGGTACCTGTGTAGTTTGCGTTGGTGACGAATTCCTTGTCGTTCCAGTCATAGCCAAGCTCCTCGTGGATATCCCATGCGTTTCCGTCCCATCCGCTGATGATTTCGCCGTTGCACTCGGTACCGAACTCATCTTTCACAGCCTGCTTCTGGTCTTCAGTGAGGTTGTTGCGCTGGGAAGAAAGGATGGAAGGCTGGGTGCTCTGCCACCAGATACCCTTTGAGTGGCGTGCGAGTTTCTGGCCAAGTTCGCCAAGGACCAGAGTGGTTCCGTCGGCATAAAGGATGTCGCCGGGCTCGTTTACATCGATGGAAAGGTTCTGGATCTTGTCGATTGCCTTGTTGGCGTCGCCGTGCTGATACCATATGTAGTCATTCTCCTCACCGGGAGTTGCCTTCATGAAGAGCTCGGAGAAACCGATGTGGTTCTCTCCGGCGGGAACCATCTGCCAGTATTCCATGTGCTGGGCTTCGGGGAAGTCGGGAGCGTAGTGGATGTCGCCGTAGGTGGCGTCGTCGTCACGGCCGAAGGATGCAAGGGCGGTACGGATGGGGTCGTTGACCGTCCAGTGGACCTTGTTCTTTATCTGGTCGTTCACGACGCAGTAGATGAAGATACCGTTGTTGGTGGCATCGTAGCAGCTGGTACCGGGACGGGTGTTCATTGTCCAGGTGCCGTCGGAAGCAAGGCAACTGCTGAAGAGGTCGAAGCGGGAAGCCACCTGGCCGTTCTGCTCGGACGCAGGGGCAAGTTCAAATGTCACGGTTCCTGCAGGAAGCTCCTTGTAGAGGTCCTTGAAGTTGAAGGTGCCAAGGAAGTCTGCCGACGCAGGGAGTTCTGCACGGTAGCTGTCACCATCGGCCTCTGCGGCAATGCCGTCGGCAAAAACGGGAGTCTCAAGGGCTTCACGCTCGAATGAGAAGTCGTCACCCACCTGTACGCGGAAATAGTTGGAACTGATGCCGGTCCCCTTGATGTCAAGCTTGAGGGCCACGATATATGTCTTGCCGGCTTCAGCGCCGAGACCCTTGATATTTACGGAAAGGAGGTCGCCGTCAAGGGCGGGACTGTTTACACCAAAGAGGTCTGCGCCGGCACGGGTCCGGACCTCGCGTGCGTCCGCGATACCTAATGTTACTCCGTCCAGGCTGGAGATTGCAGGGGTTGCAAGGAATTTCACTGTGGCGCCATCGTTTCCCACAATAACCTTTCCGTCACCGAACTCGTCGACGAACACCAGTGAATTCACCGCTGCGGATGACAGCTTGGGAATTGCATAAGCGGTGCCGTTGACGGTAATTACAAAAGCATCGGCTGTTTCCTCAACAGTAACGGAAGAGCCTGCTCCGCCGGCTGAAGGTGTGATTTCGATTACTTTGCCGTCGCTGAGAGTAAGGGTCCAGACTCCGTTGTTCTGAACGGCGCTGGTAACGGTTGAACCGGTTACCTGGGCGGCTGTGAGATCCAACTGGAGTTGGTGGACATAGCCTTCCAGCGCGGTAACGCGGTTTTCCAGATCGTTGGGGTCTGACTCGCAAGACACGGCAACAGACAGGGTCAGTGCCGACACGACTCCTGCAAGGAGGACGTGGATCAGTTGTTTTTTCATAATAATAGACAGTTAATTGTGTTGGTATTATTGTTCGTGTTTGTGGCGTTTGTTTCGCTTACAAAGTAAGCCTGCACAGGTTAAAAAAGTGGTCAAAGCGCTATTAACAAAAGCCTTAATATTACGTTTTAAGTTTTTTTTAATCCTTGTAAATAATGGTTTTTCCTCCCCTCGCCCTCAGTTTGAAGCTTATTTTCCAGTTTGACGGACAGGCGGGCTTGATTTCGCCGTCGGGAGACAGCAGCATATACTGGAGTCCCATTGCCATGGAACCGCCGTTGTCAAGGTCCGGTATCCAGTCTCCGCCGGCTTTCCAGAATGCAGGGAAAGACACTCCATAAGGCTCAAGGGTGTGGGCTTTCTTTATGCAGTAACGGGCGGCATCGTCAGGGAGTCCAAGGAGCGCCGCCTGAATGTTGTCCTGGCTCCAGCAGGCATTGGAGTCGTGGAAAACGCGCGCCTCGTATGTCCTGCGGGCAAGTTCGCTGTCCCTGCCATACAGCCTGAAGGGGAACACGGCATAGAGTTCCGGATTCTCTGCATTACGGCCTATGCCATATTCCTCTGCCGGAAGTATCCTGCCGTCTTTTACCGGGACTTCGGGCACGGCCGCTTCAAGGGCATCCCATTCGGCCAGGAGGTCATCGGGCACTCCGGGGATGTCCCTTAACTGCTGTATATCATACCTGATTCCTGCAATGTAATCCGTGGGATTCAGGCAGTCCCAGAACTGTTCTATGCTGTTTGCCGGAATAAAACGGATGGTATGGTTAATCCTGGGCCAATGTTCTGCAAAAAAGCGGAGGACCTCCCTTGCAAAAGGTATTACGTAATCCCTTGCAAACGCCTCATCCTGAGAGTAATGGTACTCATCTGTCATCATTGCAAGCACCTCCAGCCCACCGGACCAGTGATAGCGTATCCAACGCGTGTCAGATGCTGTTCCGGGGTTGTCCCAACCCCAGTCGTCCTGGATATACAGGCCGAAAGGATTCATGGTTTCCGGGAAGTAAGCGCCCCGGTGGCCGAACTGGATGGCGGTAACATCTTTCTGGAAGGCCAGAAGACCCATGTAATAGTCAAACCAGGGACGGAGAAGGTCGTCGTCTCCGCTGGCAAGAAGCGGCCAGTACATAAGGCGCTGGTTCTGGTGCCAGAAGCCCGGACCCCAGCGGCGGTAATCGGCATCAAAATTACCATAATCAAAGGTGAGCGAGCCGCCGTTGAACTTGACAGGCCATGCGCCGCGTCCCTGGCAGGCCATCATGAAGCGCTGGAGTATCCAGCCTCGGGTAAGGTTTTCCGCCTCGGGGTCGCCGGAAATGAAAATCCAGCTCCTGTTCCAGAAACTGCGCCACCAGTCAACATGGGCCCTGTAATCGTCGGCAGAATCCAAAAGGGCAAGGACATGGGCTTTCCACTGCTCCACAGGGGCTTTTTCAGTAAGGACGGCAATCTTCACGGAGAAACTTTTTCCAGGCCTTGACGACGTCATGGTCATGGCGTCTTTCTTCACCAGGCCTTTCCCTGAAATGGCGGCGCCGAAGGTCCTGCCAAGATATGGGTCTTCGTATTTTCCGACAAGTGCGCCCACATTCTGCCGGCGCAGCGCTTCTTCATAAAAGGAGCGCTCATTGTGATGGGCCCAGACCACGGCCTCAGGGGCCTGAAGGACAATATCGGCCTCCTCTGAAACCTCAAAGGGCGCTCCGGCAAGGCCGCGGAAGGTGTCTCCCCTTTCGAAGTTTTTCCTGTCCAGCCACACCTTTTCCCGGCGCATCCCGTCATTGCCCACAAAGAGGCTGAAATTCCTGTTTGAGCTTACGTTTATACGTATCACAGGCTCATTCGCATCTACCCAAAGCCTGACTTTGACACTGCCGGAAGCCGATTTTGCATCTATGTCGATGCAGCCGTCGGCAAGGTTGAGAGTCTGCGTGAAACGGGTGTCCTCCGTGAACGGACTGGGCTCCAGGCGCACACGGACGCGGCCTACCTTGAGAAGCCGCCCGGCCTCCGACCAGCTGTCCTGCTTCCCTATATGGAGCATAAGGTCCCGGGACTGCTCCACCCAGGCATTTACGGTGATGTCACCGTTACCAAGCGGCATTGAGTCTGCGGAGCCGTTCACGGCCATCTTGTCATAGCGCACGTTGTATGTCTCGAGATTTTTAAGGACATCCTTGGGGAGATTGCCTGCAACTGAGGCATATCCGGTCAGGAGAGCAATGATAAACAGTATCTTCTTCATATCAGTTCAAATCTATAATCACCTGTTTGCCGGTGTATTTTACGGTAACATCAGTGGATTCACGGTCCATCCCGGTTCCTGCTCCGGGACGCACCAGGACCACATTGAACCTGCGTCCGGACAGCATTCCGGGGAAACGGCCTTTGCGCGCGCCTATGCTCAGCTTTCCTTCACCGTCATTCCAGCGGAATCCGATGGTGGAGTATTCGCCTTTTTCGTAGCCGTATCCGTCACCGGCATCTTCATACAGGGTGAAAGAGCCGTCGGCACCGGTATAAATCCTTATCTGGATGTCGTCCCAGGGCTTTTCCGCAGCATACTGAACGTCCGGGCCCACCGGAAGTATCGTTCCGGGTTTTACAAATACAGGAACCTCCTCCATGGGAACTGTTCTGGAGAAGCATACTCCTCCCACGATTCTCATGCCGGACCAAAAGTCTATCCAGTTCCCCTCAGGAAGGAAGGTGCAAAGCGTGTCGTCTTCCTGAAGGACGGGTGCAACCAGCAGGCTGCCGCCAAAGAAGAATTCATCGTCACAGGCAACAGCGCGGGAGTCGGAGGGATAATCGGCAAAAAGCGGACGCATGAGGGATGCGCCCTCGGAGGTAACCTTCCAGGCCTGGCTGTAAATATATGGCAAAAGCGCATACCGCAGCCTGATGGCGTTTTCCTGAATGTCAAAATCCCTGTCTCCACGCTCCCCGAACTGGAAAATCTCCCGCGGCGTGTGGGTGCCGTGCGAACGCATCATGCCGGTGAAGACAGAAAGCTGCATCCACCTGTCATAGAGCTTCCTGAATCCCGGATTCTGATTCCCGCCTGGATAAGTTTCCGCGCAGAAGAAGCCGCCGATATCGGAATTATGGTAAGGGATACCGCACAGGGAAAGGTTCAGGGCCGACGCCACCTGATCATGCAGGGATTCCCAGCTTGAAACAAGGTCACCGGACCAGACATGGGCGCCGTAGCGCTGAAGACCGGCAGCTGCGCTGCGGGTAAGAATGAAAACACGGCGGGCCGGTGTGAGTTTTCTCTGATGGTCATATACTCCGCCGACGCTGTAGAGCGGAAAACTGTTGCGCAGCGCCCTGTAAGTTCCAAGGGGGCTCTCGTAATTGTAATCTTCCTCCAGTACCGGCTGATGCTCGGGCTCGGTTGCATCCAGCCACCAGCCGTCAAGGCCGGCGCTTAAAAGGTTCTTTTCAATATAGCTCCAATAAATGTCGCGTGCACGTGCATTCCAAGGGTCATAGACTCTTACACCGAAGCCCTGGGGAAATGTGCCCTGCGGAAGAAGCAGGTTTTCCGCATCGAGTTCCTTGAAAATATCCGTTTCTGGGCCGAATGAAGGCCACACGGATATAAGCGCATGCGCGCCCATGGAGTGGACCTGTTCCATCATTCCGGCAGGGTCGGGGAAAGAAGGATTCAGGAACTGTACGGCATTCCAGTGGCTGTTGTCGCCCCAGTACTGCCAGTCCTGGACAATTCCGTCAAGCGGCACGCCCAGTTCACGATATCTTTTCACGGTCCCAACCAGCTCATCCCCGGATGTATAGCGCTCCCGGGACTGATGGAAGCCAAAGGACCATAGCGGGTTCATGGGCGCATTTCCCGTCAGGGTACGGATACGTCGGACCACGCCGTCGGCACTGCCGCCATAAAGAAGATAATAGTCGCATCGTTCACCTGCTTCCGAATCGAAGAAAAAGTCCCTCTCATTACAGTGGAATTCGGTTGGGGATGCGTTGTCCCAATAGATGGCATAACCCTTGACGGAGTGGACAAGCGGAATACCGATTTCCGTATTGACATTCTCCAGATGCCAGTGACGTCCGTGCTGATCCAGGCCGCTTCCCTTGTGCTGTCCAAGACCGAAGACGGCCTCGTCAGGGTCAAGGGTAAATGACTGGCATACACGGTAGTTTTCCGATGACGGGCCAAAGTGCATGGCGTCGCTGAGTTCTCCGGTAAGACGCCTGCCTTCATTGTCATAAAAGCTGACCGTACAGGTTGCAAGCTCAAGGGACACCTTTACGGAAGATGTCCAAAGCTCCACCGTTCCAGGCCGGGTTTCCCTCACCTGGAACCTGACTTTTCCGGGTTCGAGAATCACGGAGCCCGATGTTGACATATCTTCCGGAGCATAAAGAGGAGATTTCACAACGCGGATGATCTCCGGAGTGTAGCAGACCACCTCCACACGGGCGCTCCGGCCGTCTGCCACAAAGCCGGTACAGGTCTTTTTCCACGGGCCTTCGCTGCTGCAGGAAACAGCAATTGTCAGGACCGATGCAAGTATCAGTTTTTTCATCGGCCCCATTCTTTATTCGGTTCATTTCCCATAACCAGTTCCAGAATACCGCCAGCCATAAGGGTCTCGTGGCTTAGGAACGGCTTGTCAAGGGGTTTGCCGTTCAGACGCGCACTCAGGATATATTTGTTGTCACGGGATGCGCCTTTGGCGGCAACCGTAAATGTTTTTCCGTTTGAAAGCCTGAGTTTCGCGCTGGTGAAAAGCGGACTCCCTATTGCATATTCCGCCTTTCCGGGGGTGACTGGATAAAGGCCGATGGAAGACCACACCACGAAAGAGGTCATGCCGCCGCCGTCCTCATCTCCCGGAACGCCCATGAGATCGTCGCGGAACCAGGTGTCCAGAAGCTGGCGGATGCGCTTCTGCGTTTTCCACGCGGCGCCGGCATAATTGTAAAGGTAAGGCACATGGAGAGAAGGCTCGTTGGCCATGGAGAACTGTCCCACGTTGCCGGTATGGTCCGGGAGTTTGGCAAAGAATTCATATTTGCTCCGGCCAAGCGGAGCGGCAAAGGTTTCGTCCAATTTGCGCACAAAGGCCTCCGGGCCGCCCATGAGGGCGATGAGGCCGGGAATGTCGTGCTGAACGTCCCAGCGGTACACCCAGCCGTTGTTTTCACCATAATATTCGCGTGCGCCCATGCCGCCCGGAAAGCTGTAGTCGAAGGGCTCGATAAAATTGCCGCGGGCATCCTTGGGATGGAAGAAACCCGTTGCGGGATTGTAAAGGTTCTTATAGAAATCTGCCGCTTTTGTTGCAAGGGAGGCCAGGACGGGGTCCCCGGCAGCCTCTGCAATGCGGGCAATGCACCAGCTGTCATACGCAGTGCCCAGAGTCACAGCCACAGGCTGGCGTTTCTCAAACGGGTGAACATTTGCGTCTGTCTCCTTTTCCCCTTCAGCCAGGGCAGGCATATATCCGTTTTCCCAGAAGAAGCGGTCAAGTTCTCCGGCGGGGTTGCCGGACCAGGGCGCCAGAGTCTTGTGCTGAAGTGCTCCATACGAAGCTTTGCAGGCCTTTTCCACGTCCAAATCCAAGCCTTTGGCTATGGCATCGGCAAAAGTGGCAATGGTGTGGTTGGAATTCATGCGGCGGGTGTCTCCGTCCACCTCAGGGAACGTGGGAGCCCAGCCGGTCCCGTTCTGATCGGCCATCCTGAGAAAAGACGCCAGTATGGCTTCCTCCACAGGACGGTCCATAACTGCGCGCAAAGGATGGGCGGCACGGTAGGTGTCCCAGATCCAGTCGTCGTTATAAAAAGGCGTTCCCCCGTCTTCATGGACTTTATTGTCAAATGCGCTCCAGAACCGGCCGTCTTCGCTCATGCATACAGGGCGCTCGAAAGTGCGGTAATATGATGTATAAAACACGGTTTTCTGCTTGTCCGTGCCGCCTTTTACCTCAATCCTGCCAAGGGTTTCATTCCATATCCGGCGGCCTTTCGCAGCCACTTTTTCCACGTCCCAGGTGTCTATTTCCCGTCGCAGGTTGGCTAAGGCCTGTTCAGTGCTGATGAAAGAAACGCCGTAACGGAGGTGCACGGTGTTTTCTTTGAAACGCATCGCAATGCATGCGTTACGGCCTTCGTCGGACGCTCGCCCGGAAATCTGCCCGTGGCCAAGAGCGCCGGCCTCTATGGGTGTCTCCTCAAATTCCATTGCCACATACACCTTCGTCTCGCCCGACACGGTCTGCCACCCTGTGAGGAGGTTTCCGTCCATTGCAAGGGCGCCGTTGCCGGATGAGAGCAGCACCGTGGGGGTTCCCTCACGGAATTCTATCCGGTAAACGGCACTCTGATGAGCGGGTGCGAAGTCGGCATGGACAGCCCCGTCCTCGAGGTCGGTCTGGTACCGGTACGGCGTAAGATGTTCGTTGTCATAGGTTACCGGAATCACCGGGGAGAGCCTGTCTCCGGTGGTCACGCCCAGTTTGAATGCAGAGCGTTCCCTGTGGTTGGTCACAATCACGGGCAGCCCGTTCACGTATTCTGAAGTATAGTCGGCCCTTTCGGGATAGACCCGGAGCATGGAATTAGGAAGCTGCACGGTAGGGAACGTGGGCACCAGGAGGTGGCTCACATTGCCGATATACGGGTCAACATAATCAACCGGCTCCTTTCCGGTTGTTGTACAGGCGCTTGCCAATGCGGCAATGACCAGAAGTCTGGAGACTCTATTCATATGCTTTGGTAATGTTGTTTTTCAGTCTGGCGGCTACGGGGTCTGTTCCCGCCTTGTCCAGGCACATGGCAGAGACGATGGCACGCCCCTTCCCTGCCGATATCTCCACAAGCGGGAAGCCCCTCATGGAGTCAATCTTCCTGAGGCGGTCATCCGCCGTGCCGCCGTCAATGTATGCGTGTATCTTCATCTGACCGGCCAGTTCCTTCACCTGGGAGCAGCGCTCAGTTTTAAAGGCAGCAGTACAGACAAGCGGAATTTCCCGCCTGCCGTCATTGAAGTACCTCAGTTCCAGGTGGCCGATACCGTCAAACACCGGGCTCTCAGGACGTTCCATGAAAGCTATGTCTCCTTCGGAAGGAATGATCCAGCCTTTGATATATTCAGGGAAAACCTTCCGGGCCAGTTCTTTGCAGTTGTCAAAAAGCATGTTTTCTCCGGCCTCGACCCGGCTTCTCAGAACTGCGGGTTCTTCAGTACAGGATGCGTCCACCACAGTAATATTCCCTTGCGTTCCGGTCCAGTCCCGGGATGCCAGAAGAAGTTCATACACATTCTCGGAAACCGTATCTCCGTTTTCTTTCAAAACCAGATGAAGCGATGCATCTTCCCGCCCTTGAACGTCCGGAAGGACTATTTCCGGTTCAAGCCACAGCCTGCCGTAATGCCCAATACCATCCGTAGCCATGCTGCCTGCACTCAGAACGATTCCCGAGGCGGAAAGAATTTCCCACTCCAGTGACAGGGGCTCCAAAGCCCTTCCCTCCGTATGGTCGTTGACGACGCAAACCTTCACGGGAAGCCGGGTTCCTCCATAAAAATGACGTCCCCAGAGCTCGGCGCTGACCAAGACCGGTTGCAAGGCTTTCTGAAGGGCATAATACGTGGGATAAGGCTCTATGTTTTCAGCGTCATAGCACTGGCGGAACCATGTCATGTATGCGAAGTGCATGATGCCGGAGGCTTCGGGGCTGCTGCGCCTTATGGCCTCTGCCAGCTCCTTGGTAACAAACGCCTGCGTGTCAAGGAAATAAGAAGGGTCGCACCAGTCATAGCAATCATAGCCGATGAGAGACATGGGATTCTGGTGTACGAGCTGGTATGAACGGGTGGGATGCCCGGTTTCATTATTGGGATAACCGGTGGACATTTCCTGCGAAATGAGCGGTTTATCCGGCATCTTGAGACTTGAAAATTCCCCTTTGAAAAAGCGGAAAAGTGAGTAGTCGTACCAGTTGTAGTAGCCGTGGACATCATCAATATCCCCGTCGTCCACCAGGTCCATGAACTCCTTCCCGAATTTCTCCACCTTGCCCTTGGACTGGTAGTTGGAATCGAAGCAGACGGGGTGCGTGGGGTCCACTGCGCGGATTTCCTTCACAACGTCAGATATGATGGTGAACTTTTCCTTGGCACGCTCCAGGTCATCGTCATTGTCGTAGAACTTCATCTCGTTGTTTATGGTCCAGAACATGAGTGAAGGATGGTTACGGTACTTGCGCACAAGGTCCAGATACTCGTCGTGCCAGAGTCTGAGGATGGTTCTGTCCGGAATGGGTGTGGAGTGAAGGAAAAGCCAGGTCCAGGTGCCTTCAAAGCTGATTCCTATCCCGTTACGGTCTGCTGCATCCATCCAGAGTTCGTTCCAGGGACTGGTGTGCGTGCGGGTTACTTCAACATTCCCTTCCTTCATGAGGCGCATGAATTTGTCGGCCAGTTCCCGGTCGTTGGGGCGGATGGCGAAGGGGATGTGGTTGCCGCCGCGCAGCCAGTATTTCCGCCCGTTCAAGAAGAAGAATCCGTCCTTCACTTCAAAGGTCTTGAAGCCGGATTGTATCACCATGGAATCATGGCCGGAAAGGCTGAAACGGAAGTCATACAGACTGGGATGCTGAGGGCTCCAGAGCTTTGGCGTCAGTCCGGAAACCGAATAACTGAACCTGTTGTCACCGGTTTTCAGAGTCCTTTTACCCAGAGTGCCGCTGAAAAGGACGCTCCCGTCTTCCTTGTCCGTGATTTCCACGAAAACATTTGCACTTTGCCTTTTTGCAGCATGGTTGCTGACCGTGAAGTCGAAAGATGCGCCATCGGCAGAGGGCCTGATGAATACGTCCTCAATCCGCACCGGGTCTGTGACTGTAATGGTGACAGGCTGCCAGATGCCGGCAGGGTCGTCCCCGTACATTCCGTGGGCCAGGTCCTTGAGCATGCGGTTGGTCACAAATACGGAGGCCGCGACGTCAACCACCTTGTCTGCATCGTCAATATGGTCTACATAGTCCCTGGTGACCTTCACGGCTATGAGATTCAGCCCGGGATGGAGCCGGGCGCCACTGGCCTGGAAAGGGCCGAACATACCGATATGGCTTCCCGCAGGCTCCCCGTTTACATAGACCTCCCCAATCTTTGAGACAGCGTCAAAATCAATGGTGACATACTTGCCCTCGACTTCTTCCGGCAGTTCAATCCATTGGCGGTACCAGGCCGATTTCACCCTGCGCCACTCAAAGCTGTAAGCATCACAGCGGGCCGTTTCTCCCTGGTAGTAGGTGTCGGAAACGCCCTTTGGCTGCGCGCCGCGGGGAGATGGCATTGTCTCACCGTGAAGCCAGATGCGGATTGGATTCCAGAATGAAGGAACCTGCATCACATGCCAGTCCCTGTCCGGGGCGGACGGGCTTGCAAGATGATCCCCCTGCTCTTCATAATCCGGCTTGAAAAGCCAGTCCCCATCCAGGGAAATCTCTGTCCTGGCGCCATTCAGGGCAACTTTTACGGGCCTGTATGCGGCACGCTGGTCACGGCGCTGGCGCTCGCGCTCCGCGCGCGTACGGGAAAAGGACACTTCTTCGTCGGAAATAGCGTCAAGGAAGCCGGGAGGAAGGGGGCGCTCGGAATAATCGGCAAACTCGGCCTCTATCCAGCCGCCGCCAAGGGTGACGGGGCCGGATGAGGCAAGTTCCCAGTCCGGGTCTTTTACATCGATATAGGGAAGCGGGTCATCGCCCACAAAAACGCGAATCCTTGGCCCCAGGGCCTGGACTTTCACCCGGTACCATTCTCCCGGCAGCGGGTGAAAGCCTAAGGGACGGACGCCCAAAAGCTGGTCCGTACCCATGTATCCCTGTCTCATCAGGTACACATCGTCCTGAATCCCGCCTTTCAGGCCCACCCAATACTTGTCAAAGCGGTCTGAAACGCGGAACTGAGCCCAAATCTGTACCTGCGGCGCTTCTTCCCTCACCCTGGCAAGGAAGGAAAACTCATAGTCCCCTTCCCTGGCCTGGGCAAGCGCAAGAAACTTACAACCAATCAATATAATAACCAATAACCTGAGGTTTCTCATTACTTTCTGGGTTTGTAGCTGTGGTGCCTCTGATGAACCTTGCGTATCGTGCCGTCGGCATTGTAATAGAGCCTGTCGACACAGATTGAGCGGAGGTTCCCCATCTGGGAAAGCTGACAGCCGTGATAGAAGAGGTACCACTGTCCCTTGAACTGGACTATGCTGCCGTGGGACGTGTCGCAGTCCGTGGCGTCAAGGATGACGCCTTTGTATTCCCAGGGGCCCAGGGGGCTGTCGCTCATTGCATAATGCATGCGGTTATATTGTTTACCGTTTTCATCTATATAGTTGTCCGGGTATGAGAGATAGTACTTCCCGCCATACTTGTGCACCCATGTTCCCTCATGAAAGTCCACGAGGCCTTCCATCCTCCGGGGCTTTGTGGCCAGTTGAGTCATGTTGCTTTTAAGGCGGGCCCCGTAGCATTCCCCTCCGCCGCCGTTGTAGATGTATGCCTTTCCGTCATCGTCCACAAACACGCAAGGATCGATATGGGAGGTCATGCCCTTGATGTAGCCCTTCACCTTGAAATCTTCCGCCGGCTTGTCGGACACGGCAATCCCGATCTTCCATGTGGAGCCGGTGTGAGTCCCGGAGGGGTGAGGGAAATAAAAATAGTATTTACCGTTTCTGTAAGCGCAGTCAGGAGCCCACATGAAACCTCCTTCCTTTCGGCCCCAGGGCACGTCGGAAGCCCTGAGTATCTCACCGTGGTCTGTCCAGTGAATCATGTCGTCCGTGGAGAACACATGGTACTGGTCCATGAGGTCACAGCCCCGCGGAGGGTCGATGTCGTGGGAGGCATAGACATACAGGCGGCCGTCTTTCCAGACATGGGCAGACGGATCGGCAGTATAAAGGTCCGTGATGAAGGGGTTGTCCGCCATTCCGTCTATGGTCATGAAATCGGCAGGCTTTTCAGGGTACGCCTGAAGGTACCAGGCTATTTTCTCCGCCAGGAGGCGGGCGCCGCGGTTGTCCGGGTGTATTCCATCTCCGTCCAGGGTTTCCGGCGCTTCCGCGAGTACGGGATACATGTCAAGCACCTCTGCTCCCGTCTGCTTTGCGGCTTCATAAATTGCAGTGCATACCTTCTCCCGGGAAACCTTGTCGGAAATGCCGTAACTTCCTTTTGTGAAAAGGGTAGGGGTCAGGAGTATCACCCGTGGATGTGAAGGCAGAGCCCTGAACATGGTGGTAAGGAGCACTGCGTCGTCCAGAAATTCTCCCTTGTCGATATTCGGCTCGTTCCAGGGCTTGCTGTCATTGCCGCCAAGGTCTATGAGAACGATGTCCGGATTGCTTGTGAGGGCCTCTCCAAGGCGCCCCCGGGTCCAGTAAGGGCAGTCCGAATGCCGCAGCATGGTGCAGCCGCCAACTCCAAAGTTCATCACCTTGTATCCCGGTCCAAGAAGATCTGCGGTCTGGGCGGGATAGGAGTAGCGGGAAGGGTCCGAAGTCCCGGCCCCCTCGGTAATGCTGGCTCCGACAAAGCTCACACGCACCTGCGCCTGCAGGGCTGCTGACAGGAGTATCGGCAGAAGGGCTGTAATAATCTTTCTCATTTTACTGGTCTTGTCAGTATTCCGGGTTGGTATATTCCGTCGTCAAAGGCTGAAAAATCCCTGTTTACCACATCTTTGCAGGATATTCCGGCATTGTGGAGAAGCTTTTTGAGCGTATTGTATCCCTTTTCCGACGACAGGAAATCATCCAGGGTGGAAACCCAGATGCGGCCGTTTTTAACCATCACGGGAAGGGCTGCCGTGCATTCGTTTTCGCTTCTGAGAAGAGCCGCGGTCTTGAGGGCTTCGGCGCGTTTGTTCCAGCGTCGCCAGTCGGCCTTGCAGGCATTCAGGAGAATCTCCCCCTCTTCCACGAAGGTGCCTTTCATCGTGTAATGGGCGGCATCCTGTGACTGGACTTCGCAGAAGTAGAAATCAGCATTTGTCATGCCCCTGGTCCATGAACGCTGCTCCGGCAGAAAGGAAGAACGGGAAAGTTTGTCCAGCTTTATATCAAGCCCGTAGTAATCAAGCGTTTCAGGGCACAGTCCCCAATACCAGACATCGCAGTTTTCCGCTCCCTTTGGCAGAACGTTCTTTTCCGACGCATCAACTATGATGAGTGTCCTTCCTTTCGGTTTTGCAGAAAGCACAACGCCCTGCGCCTCCAGGATGCGGCCCAGGCGGCTGTCCGGGGCGGCGAGGAGAATGACGGAGTCGTAGGACAGGCCCCCGATCAGGTCGGGGGTGACGGCTTGCCCGGCGGCGTCATGCCCGGCTTGACCGGGCATCTCACTCCAGCGGCACCATGCCGGGCCGCCGGGGGCATTTGCAGCACGGATGGCATCGAACATCGGCCAAGTCTCATAAAGCGGAAGGGAGGGGTCATAGCCCGGATTCAGGGTGGTTGAATATGGGCCGAGGCGCTCCGGCTGCACCCCAGGCTGCCCTTCCACGTACGGGCCGAAGAACACGCCGTCCTCCGGCACAGGC
>FLNX01002752.1_pt1 | contig 26297 bp, 20 predicted proteins | sample 1140341 | NCBI WGS metagenome assembly FLNX01 (sample SAMEA3878208, study PRJEB12797) | bioreactor metagenome | biome: Moose rumen | place: Sweden | collected 2011-10 | reverse complement strand
CTTCTTCAGCCATTTATTTAGCAAAACAATGCCACAAAGACCACGGCTCTTGCAGAACGATGTCTTACTCATACCTGACTGATGATACTCGCGAAGTAGGGATAGCTTCTCTGATTCGCTGTAATGCTTTTGACTTTTACTCATAATTATTACACATTTTAATTGTTACTAAATGTGTGTCTACCTATATCAGTATAAGTCAAAAAGTATTTCAACGCCCGCTGAAAAGTATTTGAGCGGCCGCTGAAGAGTATTTGAACGGCCGCTGAAAACCTAAGGCTTCTCGGTTTGGTTGTTTATAATAGGATAGTAACGAACGTAAATGCCTGGTCTTGAACGGCGTAGCACGGGGTGGTCACCCTTGCAAAGACGCTCAAGATAAGCTCTTGCCGTACTATAGCGCAAACCGCTCTCGTAAACCAGTTCGTTAACAGTAAACGACCTTTGCTTCATCAGCTCCTTCAACACCTTTTCAACCTGACCCGACTCACGCAGTTCGTGAGCTGGTTGCACCTTGACGACCTGCTCCTTGCGGCGGTAGCCAAAGGTGATGCGTTCGTCCAGTACATCAACGAAATCTTTAGCTGCAATATACTCAACACCGGCCAGACTCACATCTTCGTTCTTTACCTGCTTGGGGTCGGTAAAGTCACCCGACAGTTTCAGCTTCGGGGCAAACGAGCCTATGGGAGTCTCTATGCGCGACCCGTCGCGCATCAGCGCCGTTGCTGCGTCGAAAAACGCGGTGAAAAGACGCGTCATTTCTCCTAAGGGCATGCCACGATATTTATGGCAGTACTCATCAATGGCACGAATTGTATATTTGAACCCTATGGCCGGACGCACATAGAGCAACGGCTTTCCGTCTTCACCCTTCGTCGGGCGAGGATACAGCTCGTAGGTCATTCCTAAAGTTTTCTTTGGCATAGCTTTACTGTTTTTATTGTACAAAGGTACAAAATAAAACGTAAGAATGCAAGGATTCCGAGAACTTTTTTTCTGATCACACCGGGTCAACGTCGTAATACACCTGTAGCGAGGCGTAGCGCTTGTCGGCCATGAGCTGCTGCTGGGCCTTGAGCAGATACTCACGAACGCGACGGCCGTCGAGGCCGGGTTCTAACTTGAGCACCATCTTGCGGATGTGCTGCTGCTTCACACGGGCCACGGCAGGCTTGTCGGGCCCTAATACGCGGGTGCCGAACCACTGGCGCAGACGGGAGCCCAGCTCCGTGGCGGCGGTGCTGACTACGCGGTCGTCCTTATGCTTCAGATAGACGTAGATGAGCCGGTAATAGGGCGGATAGCGGAACTCGCGGCGCTCGGTGAGCAGTTCCTGGTAGAAGGCACGGTAGTCGTTGTTGACCACCTGGTGAATGAGCGGCAGGCCGGGCTGGCGCGTCTGCAGAACGACGAGCCCGCGCTTCTGCTTGCGTCCGGCACGTCCGCTGACCTGGGCCATCATCATGAAGGCGTGCTCGTAGGCCCGGAAGTCGGGCTGGTTGAGCATGGAGTCGGCATTCAAGATGCCCACCACGCTGACACGGTCGAAGTCGAGACCCTTGCTGACCATCTGCGTACCGATGAGAATATTAGTACGGCCGGCCGAGAAATCGTCGATGATGCGTTCGTAGGCATGGCGCGAACGGGTGGTGTCCAGGTCCATGCGGGCCACGCGGGCCTCAGGAAACAGCTCGCGCACGGTGTCCTCAATCTTCTCCGTGCCGAAGCCCCGCGAGTGCAGCTCCTTCGAACCGCAGCTGGGGCACTCGTCAGGCACCCTGTAGGTAAAGCCGCAGTAGTGGCAGGTCAGCTGGTTCAGACTGCGGTGCAGCGTCAACGAGACGTCGCAATGCTGGCAATGGGGCACCCACCCGCACTGGCGGCACTCCACCATAGGGGCAAAGCCACGACGGTTCTGGAAGAGGATGGCCTGTTCGCCCCGCTCCAGCGCCTCGCGCACGCGCGTTAACAAAAGGGGAGAGAACGGCTCGCGCATCATCTTGCGGTGCTGCAGGTCCTTCACATCTACAATCTTTATCTCCGGCAGCTCCATGCCCTTGTAGCGTTCGCTCAGCGTCACCAGCCCGTACTTGCCGGGCCCACCCCCTGTGCCCTCCCCAAGGGAGGGGGGCATTGCGTTGTACCAGCTCTCCATGGAGGGGGTGGCGGTGCCGAGAAGAACAGAAGCCCGAGAGGGGGCTGCCAGGACTACCGCCACATCCCTTGCATGATAGCGGGGCATGGGGTCCTGCTGCTTGTAGCTGGCTTCGTGCTCCTCATCGACGATGACGAGGCCAAGACGCTGGAAGGGCAGGAAGACCGACGAACGAACGCCGAGAATAACCTGGTAGGGGTTGGGCGACAACTGCTTCTGCCATATTTCCACCCGCTCCGCATCACTGTACTTGGAGTGGTAGATGCCCAGACGGTTGCCGAAGACACGGCGCAGGCGGTCCATCATCTGCACCGTCAGTGCTATCTCAGGCAAAAGATAGAGCACCTGCTCATGGCGGTCGATGGCCTGCTGAATAAGATGAATGTAAATTTCGGTCTTGCCGCTGCCCGTCACGCCGTGGAGCAGCACCACCCGGTGTTTAAGCCACTGCATTTTGATGCGGTTCAGAGCGTCAGACTGCGGTTCGCTGAGCGGTTTAATGGCCTCGGGGTGCGGCTCGCCGCCGTGGTTGAGCCGCCCCACCTCACGCTCTGTCGTAGTGAGCAGGCCACGTTTCAGCAGGGCGTTATATGTAGCCGACGTGGCATGGCTGGTGTTCAGAAACTCGTCGCGCGTCACCTCGCTGCCGTCAGCCGTCATCGCCAGAAAAGCCTGAAACGCCTCTAACTGCTTCTGAGCCCTGCTGCTGCGCAGCATCTCTAACGCCACGTGCTGCGCCTGCTCCGACAGGAACCGGGGAGTAAGCTGCAGGAAGGTCTCCTTGCGCGGACGATAGCCGTCTTCCGCCTTCATACCGCTGGGCAGTGCCGCCTTCATCACCTCGCCAATGGGCGACATGTAGTAGTCGGCCATCCACTGCCAAAGTTGCAACTGGCTGGGCAGCACCACGGGGCTGTCATCCACCACGTCGCTAACGGCCTTCACCTCATAGCCCTGCGGCTGCACATCGTGCATACGGGCCACAATGCCCAAGTAGGTCTTCGACCGGCCGAAGGTTACCAGCACGCGAACGCCCACCTGCATGCGTGGCTGAAGCGCAGCGGGCACGGAGTAGGTGAACAGGCCCTCAAGGGGCACAGGGAGTATGACATCGACAAACATGAGGTCAAAGGTACATAAAAAAAATGAAGCAAGCGACGGCCTGCCTCATTTTTTTAGTTTATTTACCTATTACCCGATGATTAGTTCAGGGGAATCTTGTAGCCGACGGTCAGCATGATGACGCTGTTCTTGCTCTTGTTGATATCGGTTTTGCTAATCTTGGTCAGGCCGAGGTTGTAGCGTGCATCGATGACGAAGTCGCTAAACTCGTAAGACAGGCCGAGGGGGATAGAGAAGTCAAACTTCTTTAAGCCGTCCTTGCTGGTAATATCCATATCGACACCGGTGTCCGTATCGGTCCACTTCGTCTTATGCGACAGCATGAAGCCCGGCTGAATACCGGCCTTGATGGCCAGACCCGGAACAATGTAGTAGTTGGCCAGGATGGGGATATTCAGATAAGTCAAAGTGGTTGACCTATCTTTCTCATAGACATCGTCTTTGAACTTGCAGCCCTGCATGGAAGCCAGCACACCACCGGTTACGGCAAAAGCGTCAGAAACCTGATAGCCTACTTCTGCACCACCGACAAGACCAAACTTCATCTTCGAATCATCAGCCTTTGTCAGCGTCGTCAGCGTAGCACCGACCATGGGCTTAATATAAACTGAACCGGCTTCGCTCTGAGCCATAGCTGTAGTTGCACTGAGAACAACAGCTGCAATTGCTAAAAATACTTTCTTCATAACTTTCAAATTTTAATTAATAATACTTTTTATTTGCTTTTGCGCTACAAAGGTATGGATTTTATTTTACAAAGCAAATGTTTTTCAAGAAAAAAAGGACGCAAACGTTCATTTTTGCGTCCTTTTTAATATAAATCAATTATAAACAGCTCTTAGAAGTAATAAGCGGCAGAAATCTGCCAAGCATTATTCTTTGTCTCGTAGGAGTCGTAAGCATTCTTCAGCGACAGTTCTCCGGTCTTGCCCAAGGCGATGTTATAGTTGAAGCCTATCTGCAGGTGGCTGACTAACATAACGCCAGCACCCACGTTCAGGCTGAAGTTGGTCTTCTTGAGCTCGTAGTTGGTGGTATCGGTGAACTTGAAGTTGTCGTCGCCCACGTTAATGCCGAACTGCGGACCGGCAGCGAGATAGATAGCGGCCAGGTCACCCAGTCCAATCTGGTAACGCGCATTAATGGGAATATTGATGCTCTTCTGCTTGATGGTTTCAGTGGTGTTCTGGTATTCCAGTTTAGCATCGCGCTGGTCGTAGAGCACGGCAGCATCAACACCCAACCCAATAATTGGCAGGGTAAACTTCACCGTCGGGCCGACGAAGAAACCATACTTATTAGAGCTACTCAGCAAATCTGACGACAACGACACGTGAGAGATGTTGTAACCTCCCTTCAAGCCGAACTCAGTTTGCGCCTGTGACGGTGTTGCCACAAAGAGTAAAGCAACAACACTGAAAACTGTAAGAACCTTTTTCATAATCGTTTTCTTTTTTATTTCGTTATTTCGTATTCCTATATTTCGGTATTCCGGTTTTCGGCATCCCGGCATTCCAATTCCTAATGCCGCTGTCGGCGTACTGATACGCGGGCAGCGCTGCTTGAAGGCGTACTGTCAGTATCACGGGAAACGCGCTCACGGCGGTTACGCTTCTTTTTCTTCTTGGCAGCCTTAGCGGGCTTCACGTCATCACCGGCAGGAGCCACACCTGTAGAGTCGGCAGTAGCCGTGCTGTCGGGTTTCAGCGACGAACCGAAGAGACCTGCCTCGAAGTCGGTCAGCTCCTTCTCTATGCGTTCCTGCTCCTTGGCCATCAGCGAGTCGGTAGGACAATACTGTGCCAGCGTGCGGCCCAGCATGTTGTTGGTCTTATAAATCTTACCGCTATACTTCGTCATGGTGAAGTAGTCGCTCATTGACATGGTGGCAGCGTTGTTCAGGCTGCTCGTCATCACCGTCTGACGGCTGAGGAACGGCTCCAGGTCGCTGTACTTCACCCAGAAGAGCGGGTACTTGGTAGCCTCGCCGCCGAAGTCGCCTTCGCGCAGCATGATGGGACACAGGGCGAGCACCTTACGATGGAAGGTGGAGTTACCCTGGTCGTAATAGGCACACTCTTTCAGGTAGTACATGGTGACTTCCGATGAGGGGATGTCGCTGTTATCCACATGCACTTTGCCCTCCCGCTCTTCATAGAAGATGCTATGGTCAGCCAAAAGGGTCTTGAAGTCAACCTTGGCAGAGTCTGTGAACACCTCGTTACCGTCAAGCCGGTACTCATAGGCAGGGATATAGCCGTTCTGTACGAGCTTGAATATATAGGTAAAGAGATTCATCTCCCTACCTACAGGCTGTACGGGGTAATAAAGCCCGCCATTAGCATCCTGTGTCAAGTCAACCTCACGATAGATGTCACGACGCCACACCACGTCCTCAGGCATGTCAATAGCCGTTGGGAACATCAGCCGGGCACGCTGTGTGAGCTGTCCCTGCGTACGCTGCTGCGGCTGCGTCCTTCTGTTGGGCGTAACAGCTGTGTTACCCGGCTTTTTCTTGCGCGAAGCCGGCTGGGCGGAAACCGTTAAAGGTAAAAAGGTAAAAAGGTAAAAAAGTAAAACACTTCCTACCACAACCTTCATCCAGTCTATTTGTCTTTCAACTCGTTGTCTCATATTTTATTTATTTCTTTAGTTTTCAAACTTCAGCTCTACTTCATAATCACCTCCATAGATGCAGGCAGGGTGCGCTGGATGCCGTCAGGACCGACTGCCGTGACCTTCGAGATGTAGAAGCGTTTGTTGCGCGACAGCTTGCGGAACGTGTCCTTCTGACGGGCAGAGAAGCGAGAGCCCTCACTCTGCATTGGCACGGCATTACCCATGTTGTCGAAGAATACCGTCTCGAACGACACAACCTTGAAGGTGATGTCGAGGATACCGTCGTCGATGGCTGCACCTATGCCGTCGGCAGCCATCAGCTGCTGTTTCGACAGTCCGCCGCCACGGAAGCGCGAGCCATTGCCCTCAGCATCGGCGGTTGCAATATAGGCCGTCGGGTCGGGCAACTTACGGACATGGAACGTGAACTGTCCCATCTGCTGGGCACGGCCGGTATTCGTTGAGGTAACAGTGATGGTGACATCCTTACCCACAGCCGAGGGACGGGCAATGTAATGACCGGCACTGACGGGTGTCAGCGTACCACCGGAGGCAGTAGCCTGAATCTTTGACAAGGGTACACCGGGCACGCTGACACTGATGGGGTTGTTATAACCGGCATAAAGCACATTCATCAGGTCGGCACTGACCGTTGCACTCGGGTCAACCACCGTATATTTCTGTTCAAAGTCACGGCGTATGCGGTCGCCGTTACTGTTCATTACTTCCAGATAGCCAGCCAGCGTAAAGTCACCAGTACGTCCGCAGACAGTCTCGTAGAGTCCGTCCTTCAAGTTCAGTTCACGTCCTCCAATGTAGATGGACGGTGTCTGTGTGGTATCAACGGCCGCCATGACGATGCGTGCCGAGAACTTATCACCGCGAACGATGGTCTGTGAACTGGGAATAACGAAGGCGTTGAGGGCATTGACACGAACATCCTTCAAATCGACGTTGCTAACCAACGTGTGCAACACCTCGCCCTCAGCATAACGAACGTCGCTCTGCAGCTTCGTCAGCAGCGTGACGGCTGCTGCGACGGGCATGTTCTCAAACATATACTGTTGCCAGTTCTTACCCATGGTCAGTGCATTAGCGGGCAGCTCCGTAGAGAGGTTGCTGGCTATAATCTTACGCTGCACCGAGTCTTCTATCATGGTCAGAATACGGTTACGATAGGAGTCGATAGCCTTCTTCAGTGCCTCACCACGTCCTTCGGTGGGCGAGAGCATCACCTGATTGGCAGCTTCCAGGTCTTCCTTATTGCGCAGGTTATGCACATCGGCATCACTACCGTCAGCCTCCTGGGCAATGGCCAGTTTCAACTCGTCGGCCATGGTGTAGAGCGAGTCACTCATGCGCTTTACCTGCTGTGCTTTTTCAAACCACTCTTTCACCTTGGCAGGGTTAGCTTTCATCTGTTCTTCGAAGTCCGAGTAGATGGCTGCATTCTGCGTGGCTGAATTGTCTGTCGTGCGGTGCAGGCTCTCCTCTACAAGTGAGAAGCCGTTGAGCACCTCGGTTGAGACATTCAGCGCAAGCATAGCCATGAGGACGACGTACATCAGATTGATCATCTTCTGGCGCGGTGATTGGGGTCGCTTCTTAATTGCCATTATTCTAATTTACAATTTGACAATTTACTATTTCACAATGTTACAGGGCAGCCTTTACCGACATCGCCTCAATCATACGGGTGTAGATGGCGTTCAGTTCGGTAATCTGCTGAGCCAGCCGCTTCGTCTGCTCATTAATCTCGTCGATGGTGCCAATCTGTGAGCTGGCACTCTTCAGCTGCATCTCATAAACCTTGCAGATGCCGGTGAGCGTACGGTTGAGGTTCTCCATCTCCTCTGAGTCGGTGGTCAGGCGGCGGCTCTGTTCTGAAACACGCTCCAGCACTTCGGTCAGGTTCTTAAGCTCCTCGACATAAGCATTCGTTGCCTCCGTCATGTCAGGTGTAAGCGGCGGAATTGATGCAGGAACGACGGGCTCATTAGGCATATTTGGCTCATAGGGCTCATTAGGCCTATTTGGCTCATTAGGCTCATAAGGCTCACGGGGCTCATAAGTTCCGCTGCCGCCACCGCCAATAATAATGGTTTGTCCACCACCAGTGCTACCGCTAACAACACCGCCACTGACAGCTGCCACAGCAGGTGTAACAGTTTCTGTGCCATCAGTCGTCTCTGCGCCTTCAGTTTCCACATCATCAACAACGTGCGTAGGAAGTTCCATACCGTCGGCAGTCTTGTCAAACGGGCGGTCGAAGGCCGAAAGGAAGAACACGACGACCTCGGTACCCATACCTAAGTACAGCATCAGGTTTGCTCCTGGCAAATGGGTCAGTTTAAATAAGGTACCAAGAATAACGACGGCAGCACCCCAGCTATAGGCATAGTTAAGGAACGTCTGTCCCGGTACGCTGTCCATCCACTTCTGCAAGCGATAGACCATATTGATTTTACTGTATTTTGTCATCTTTATATTTTATAAACACTAAACTCTCAACACTCAACTCTCAACACTCAACTACTTTCTCTTCTTGCTCTTCTTCACTTTCATTTTCTCACTGGTCGTATTGGCAAGGCTGCGTACACAGCGGAATCCTATGTAAGAGCGGGGCTGGTTCTGATACTCATACGAGCGCCAGGCAGAGCGGATGTAGCTGGCAGGGTCCTTCCACGAACCGCCGCGCACACTCTTCTTCTTCAGCCTGTAGGGGTCTTCAAGAGCTGCATTATACTTCAGCTGCGGGTTAATGTCGTTCATCGATGTCACACCAGCCTCGGTATATACAGTACTGGTCCATTCGGCCACGTTGCCTGCCATGTCGTACAGTCCGTTTGAGTTGGCCTGATAAATGCCCGTCTTGCTGGTAATAAGGTTGCCGTCCTGCGTGTAGTCACCTGTGGCGGGCTTAAAGTTGGCAAAGAAGCAGCCGTTGCCACTTGCCACGTCCTCATTGTCCCAGGGGAACTCGTTCTGGTCTTTACCACGTGCAGCATACTCCCACTCGGCCTCAGTCGGCAGGCGATAGCGCTGTACAAAGCGGGCCTGCGGACCGAGTCCCTTCAGCAGGTACTCCGTGCGCCAAGCGCAGAAGGCGTTGGCCTGTTCCCAGCTGACGCCCACTACGGGATAGTCGTTATAGGCAGCGTTGGTAAAATAGTAGCGCATGTAGGTCTCGTTCTCCGCATTGGGGAAGTCGTTCACCCAGCACGTTGTGTCAGGATATACATTTACAATATAGGTATTCAGGAAGTCCCACTCACCAGTATATTCGCGGGTGATGGTCTCTGAGTGAATCTTGCCTTCGTCATCAATGTAGGCAGTATCCTTCGAGATAATAATAGGTGCCGAAGCCTCAGTTCCCCAATGGTCGGTGTTCAGGTCACGCTCTTCGAGCTTCTGACGGTACTTGCGCTTAGCAGCCTCCACGTAGTCGTAAATCTCGTAGCGATAGTTCATCTGACGCCAGTCAAGCATCTTCTCACCCGTCACGGGGTGAGTGACATAGAGACTTTCAAAGGCGCGCTCCTCGTCCTCGTTCGGCTTGCGTGGCAATGCCTTCTTCCAGTTCAGATGGGGTTTCACGGGCTCACCGTATTTGTCCTCCTCTATCTTGTAAGTCTCGTCACCACCGTAGGCAGGGTCGGCCAGGCGTTCACGCAGAATGGAGTCGCGCACATAATACACAAACTGACGATACTGGGAGTTGGTCACCTCCGTCTCGTCCATCCAGAAACCTTCTACCGAAATGTCGCGCAACGGTGTCTGGCGCCCCCACAAAGAGTCTTGCTCTTCTATACCCATCTTCAGGTGACCACGTCTGATGAGAGTCATGCCGTAGGGCGTCGGCTCAGCAAAGGCCTTGCCGCTCACACCAGTCACCTCACCGCCGCTGGCCATCGTAGAACGACCGCCAAAACAGCCTGTCAATGCTAAAAGTAAAAAGGTAAAAAGGTAAAAAGGTAAAAACCTCTTTGCCTGCCTTTTTACACCTTTATTCTTCTTGTCTTGTTTCATATCTCATTTCTCATTCTTTCACTTTCTCACTTTTCAAAGCAGCCTCACGCTCTGATGACGGTTACGGCCTTTCTTTCCGAAGTCCAGGTCCAATTGGTAACCCACGCAAAGCTCATGACTGCCGTTGCCTATGCTGATGCCATTTGTATAGAACTCATAGCTGTAGCCAAGGCTGATGCCATGAAAATTGCCGCCTATCAGCAGCGTGACCGAATTGGTTGGACTATACGACGCTCCGGCATAGAGCATTCGTTTTTCGTACTGATAGCGTACCCGGCCACCAACATCAACTCGCCATGCCGAACCGTCAGTACGTGCCAACATGGTGGGATGTATTGTAAAAAACGGATTTCTTAGCCGAATATTGTATCCACCCGTCAAATAATATGTCCTGTCAACCTGCAATTCGTTCTTTTCGCCTATCTCCACCAGCGGTGCCGTAAGGTGCAGGGCCGACAGTCCGACGTACCAGTCCTTGTGCACGTAATACAGTCCGGCAGCCAGGTCAAACCCCGTGCCCGTCTGCTCAGACGTGCTGAAGGCCGGGTCGTTGGGAGTCTCTAAGTCCAGCTTTGAACCGTCCATGTTCTCACTCAGTATGCCTCCCTGCACACCTACGCTGATGACACCGCCCAGCAACGGCCGCTTCAGCGAGTACTGCACCGACAGGCGCTTGTGCGAGAAGATACCGATGGCATCGTTCATAATCTGAGCACCCACGCCATGGTAGCTGCCAAGGGCAAAGAACGGCATGTCGCCACTGACGTACATCGTCTTAGGCGCATTCTCGAATCCTACCATCGTCATAGCGTATGCTGCCACCAGGTTGATTTTCTTCTCCTTACCGGCAGCAGCAGGGTTAAACGACGTTTCCATCGCCCAGTAATGACTGAACGACGGATCGTATTGCGCAGCGGCTTCAAGCCCGCATAGCAACACCAGACCGACGAGCGCAAACATTTTTTGCATCATGATTAATAACGACGCAAAAGGCGTTTTATTGCATAACACCCGCATTTTCCCCTACAGCCACCGCCGCTTCGGCAAACTACTGAAACTTCTGTTAAACTATTCGTTACAAAAACAAAAAGCCGCGTGCAGCCTGTTTTTGATTCTTTTTAGTACCTTTGCAGCCATAAAAAAACATTGCGACATGAAGAAAACCGCATTATTCGTTATCATGCTGTGCCTCACCATGACCGTTAAGGCTCAGCCAGTCAACGCTCCGCTCGGCCGAAGGACGCTTGCAAGGCAAGAACACTCCACGCTCCGCTCGGCCCGCAGGGACGCTTGCCAGAGCAAGAACGGTATTTACGAGACATTGCAAATGGAGAAAATCCAGAACCCTATGCTGTGGGCCGATGTGCCTGACCCCGACGTCATTCGCGTGGGAGATACCTTTTACATGGTGACAACCACCATGCACCTCATGCCCGGGGGTCCCGTAATGGCATCAAAAGACCTGAAGAACTGGGAAACAGTGGGCTATATCTTTGACCGGTTAACGGATTCGCCTAAGTACGACCTTCAGCAAGGTACTGCATACGGCCGCGGCCAATGGGCCACCTCACTGAAATACCACAACGGCAAATTCTACGCCCTGCTGGCACCCAACGAGCAAGGCGCAATGGGCGATACTTACATTTTCTCAGCCGAAAAGGCGGAAGGTCCGTGGACCATCGTGTCACGCATGCGTCACTTCCATGACTGCTCGTTGTTTTTCGATGACGACGGCCGGGTCTATGTCGTCTATGGCACCGGTGAACTCATGGAGCTGCGCCCCGACCTCTCAGACGTGATTGAGGGAACCCACCAGCAAATCTTCCAGCGTGAGGACGACGAGAAGGGCCTGTTGGAAGGGTCACGCATGATTAAGCACAACGGCAAGTACTACCTGCTGATGATATCGCACACATACGCCCCTGGCCGCCATCGCCGCGAAGTATGCTACAGGGCCGATGACATACACGGTCCCTACGAGAAGCAGGTCATACTGGAGTCACCCTTTGGCGGATTCTCCTACGAGGCACAAGGCACCATTGTTGACACCCGCGACGGCGACTGGTATGGCATCATCTTCCAGGACCGTGGCGGCGTGGGCCGCGTGCTCACCGTCATGCCTTGTCGCTGGATTAACGGCTGGCCCATGCTGGGCGACGAAGACGGTAAGGTTCCTGAGACCGTACGCCCGCTGGTCAGCGGCCAGCCTGCCACGGGCATCGTCAAGAGCGACGACTTTACCTCCCGCGACCGGGGGAGGGGGCTTCTCGGCCTGCATTGGCAGTGGAACCACAACCCCGTCAACGAGGCATGGTCGCTCACCGAACGCCCTGGCTTCCTCCGACTGAAGACCAGCCGCGTGGTCAACACGCTCTACCTGGCTCCCAACACGCTGACACAACGCATGGAGGGCCCCTCGTGCAGCGGCACCATCGTTATGGACATCACAAAAATGAAGGATGGCGACTGCGCCGGCCTGGCAGCCTTTAACAGTGACACAGGCGCGCTGACCGTGAAGAAAAAGGGCAGACAGCTCTTCCTTGAAATGAACGAATTGAGCGTCCACCTTTCTGAAACCGACAAAGCCGTGACCGGCACCGACGAGAATGTCATAGAGAGCCTAAAGCTAACAGGCCAAGGCCAAAAGCCACCTACCACCATCTGGCTACGCATTGATGCAGACTTTCGCCCCACCGGTGAGGGAATGGGGGGCGGTCGTGACGTGGCCACCTTCTACTACAGCCTTGATGGTTCTGAGTGGACAAAGATGGGATCCGACTATAAGATGGGCTTCGACTACCGCCGTTTCTTCATGGGCACCAAGTTCGGCATATTCTGCTATGCCACCAAAAAGGCGGGTGGCTATGTCGATGTGGATGCATTCACCTACATTAAACAATAACTGGCCATGAAACAGTTTCTGTTATCATTGTCAATATCCTGTTGTGCCACCATCATGGTTGCACAACAATCGCCCAACGGCAAGCTGACTGTCCACCCTCAAAACCATACGCTGACGGTTCACTTTCAAAACCAGCCCGTACTCGAAATAGAGACAGTCACAGAGGTGTCTGCACTCCGCCAATGCACGGCCACACCCATCAAAGCAGACTACCAAATGCTGTCAGGCAAAAAAAGCCATTGTACCAATGAAGCCAACGAATACCGCTGCGGAGCATTGACACTTTGCGTGTATAACGACGGCATTGCCTTACGCTATGACAACGCTAACGCTAACTTTAACGTCAACGATAACGTCAACGATAACGCTCATCGCTCAACGATCAACGCTCAACCCTCAACGATCCACGCTCAACCCTCAACGCTCCACGCTCAACCATCAACCATCTCCTACCACATACCAGAGGGCACACGTCGCTGGATGCAGCAGTGGACAGAATCATACGAAGGGTTCTTCCCCCTTAGTAACACCGCCAAGGTGAAACCTGTCCCCAGCTTTAGCGGTACATTTACTTCCCCCGAAGGCTATAATAACCGTTGGGGCTTCCCTGCCCTGATTGAGCCTGCCGACGGTATCTTTGCCCTGATTACGGAAGCAAACATCGGAAAACAGCAAAGTGCCTCCTGCCTTTATAACGAAGGTGAACTATTTCGGGTAGTTCCAGACACCCAACACCCGTCACCCATCACCCCGCTCGACCCGCAGGGACGCTTGCCAGAGCAAGAACACCCAACACCTTGGCAAGTGGTCATTGTTGGCACACTGGCTGATATCGTGGAATCCACGCTGGTCACTGACGTATCCGAGCCTTGCAAACTGGCTGATACTGACTGGATTCAGCCTGGAGTGGTCTCATGGGTCTATTGGGCCTATAATCATGGCTCCAGCGACTATCAGATTATTAAAAAGTATGTGGATATGGCAGCCATACTGCACTTGCCCTACGTTCTTATTGATGCCGAATGGGACGATATGCGTGACGGCAAGACCATCGAGGATGCCATTGCATACGCTCATTCACAAGGAGTCAGACCCATGATTTGGTACAACTCCAGTGTCGGGTGGATTGACGGAGCCCCCGGACCGAAATTCCGTCTGAACAACCCAGAAGACCGCGAACGGGAATTCTCCTGGTGCGAGCAGCTGGGCGTGGTTGGTGTGAAGATTGACTTCTTCTCTGGCGACAATCAGATGAATATGGACTACTGTCAGGATTTGTTGGAATGTGCCTCCAGACATCACTTACTGGTCAATTTCCATGGTGCTACCGTCCCGCGTGGCTGGCAGCGCACGTGGCCTAACCTGCTCTCAACAGAAGGGGTTTACGGGGCCGAATGGTATAACAATGTTTCCACGTTCACCGCCAAAGCCGCCAGTCATAATGCCACCCTCCCTTTCACCCGAAACGTAATCGGTCCTATGGACTACACACCCTGTGCCTTTAGCGACTCACAACACCCACACATAACGACACATGCCCATGAGCTGGCACTGACCGTTCTTTTTGAGAGCGGTCTGCAACACCTGGCCGACCGCCCGGAAAGCTTCCTGACGCAACCACAAACCGTGCAGAATTTCTTAAGCCAGCTACCCACAGCATGGGACGAAACGCACCTCGTCAGTGGTTATCCCGGTCAGTCCGTCGTTCTGGCCCGGCGACATGGAAACAGCTGGTACGTAGCTGGCATCAACGGTACTGACGAGCCTTCCATACTTTCCTGCAATCTCCACTTCATGGGTTCATATCAGCAGGCTACACTCTTCACCGACAGTGGCAATGCGGCATCACCTTGGCACATCTCATCTGTCAACAAGCTTCCTGATGCTGTTCCGTGTCTGCCTCGTGGGGGCTTTGTCTTCGTTATACAATAACAATAAAATCAATTATAATGAAAAGAATTTTATTTTCCTTTGCTTTACTAAGTCTGGTACTAACCAGCCTGACTGCACAACCCGTCATCGACAGCCCGTCAGCCACGCTGCACAGTCCAGACCATCGGCTGACCCTGAAACTGGATGTAAACAGTCAGGGACAGCCCACTTATCAGGTGCTCTACGATGCACAACAGTTCATTCTGCCATCGCCCCTCGGCGTTGTGACGAACATGGCTGACCTGACACAGGGGCTTATTCTGACAACCTTCGACACAACAACCGTCAAAGAGAACTATTCTTTACGCAACATCAAGCAAAGCCAAGTCAATTACGAGGCTGCCAAAGGCGTTGCCACCTTCTCACAAAGAACAGGTGACCAGCCGGCGCTTGAAGTGGAGTTCCGCGTCAGCAACCGTGACGTGGCCTTCCGTTACCGCATACTGCCTGACCGCGAAACCAGAGTCTGCGTGGTGGAGCGCGAGGCCAGCGGCTTCGTGCTGCCTGAAGGCACCACCACCTTCCTTTGTCCGCAATCAAAGCCCATGGGCGGTTTCGCACGTACATCGCCAAGTTACGAAACGCCCTATACCTGCGATGAGCCCATAGGCAGGAATGGCTGGGGCGAGGGTTACACGTTCCCCTGCCTGTTCAAACTTTCCCTAAGTGGGGAGCCCAAGACCGCCTGGGTTCTCATCAGCGAAACAGGAACCGACGGCAATTATGTGGGCTGCCGCCTGCTGAACGACGGCGGTGGACAGTACCACATCGGCTTTCCACAGCCTGGCGAACTGAATGGTTTTGGCTCCACTTCGGCTGCCATCTCCCTACCTGGCTTTACTCCTTGGCGCACTATTACATTAGGCTCGCTGGCAGACATTGTTGAGACTACGGCTGCTTTCGATCTGGTGCAGCCGAAATACGAGGCATCACAGGAATATATCTATGGCAAGGGTTCCTGGTCGTGGATTATCGGCATGGACCCCAGTTGTAACTTCGACGAGCAGAAACGCTACATCGACTTCTCGGCCACCATGGGCTATCAGAGTGTGCTCATCGACGCTTTCTGGGACCAGCAGATCGGCTACGACAAAATAGCAGAGCTGGCCCGTTATGGAAAAGAGAAAGGTGTGGGGCTGTTCCTCTGGTATAACTCGAACGGTGCATGGAACGACGCTCCACAAACGCCCATCGGCAAGATGAATAACCAGCGAATACGTCGGGAGGAGATGCGCTGGATGCAGCAGAACGGCATCCGGGGCATCAAGGTCGATTTCTTCGGCGGCGACAAACAGCCCATGATGCAGCTCTACGAGGACATTCTCAGTGATGCCAACGACTTTGGGCTGCTCGTCATCTTCCACGGCTGTACACTGCCGCGTGGTTGGGAGCGTATGTACCCCAACTATGCTGCCTCTGAAGCGGTACTGGCATCCGAAAACCTTCACTTCGGACAGGGAGCATGCGATGCTGAAGCCCGCAATGCCTGCATCCATCCGTTCATCCGCAATACAGTCGGCTCCATGGACTTCGGAGGCTCTGCGCTCAACAAGCGCTATAGTGCCGACAACCAGCATGGCACCGTGCGCCGCACCAGCGACGTCTATGCACTGGCCACGGCCGTACTCTTCCAGAGTGCCGTTCAGCATTTTGCCCTGGCCCCCAACAACCTGACCGACGCCCCCTCGTGGGCCATCAGCTTCATGAAGCAGGTGCCCACGACATGGGATGAAGTGAAGTTCATTGACGGTTATCCCGGCAAATATGTCATCCTGGCGCGTCGCTCGGCTGGCAAATGGTATGTGGCAGGCATCAATGCAGAGCCAACACCGCTGAAGAAGACCATCTGCCTGCCCATGTTTCTGCAGGGCACGCCACTCCAGATTTATAGCGACGATGCCCAGTTACAGGGCAGCGTGAAAACCATTAAACAAAACAAGAAACAACAACTGACAATCAACATTCCCCAAAACGGTGGAATTCTCATAACAGAATAAGATATGAACCGAATCATAACAATAGCAGTCTGCCTCCTCATGACTGCGGGCTTTGGCGCAACACAGGCAGCAAACATACAGCGAAAGCAACTGCTCAACGACCATTGGCAGTTTGCCCTGAACGACAGTAACTTCACCCAAGCACGCAGCGTAACGCTGCCCCACGACTGGAGCATCGAACAGCAGTTCGACCGCCATGCTCCCACCGGCAACGACGGTGCCTACTTGCCGACAGGCAAGGGCTGGTATCGGAGGGTGCTGACACTGGACAAGGCTTACAAGGACAAGAAAGTGCGCCTTTACTTCGAGGGTGTCTATATGAACTCTAAAGTGTATGTCAACGGACAGCTGGCAGGCGGCTGGCCTTATGGCTACTCGTCGTTCTGGGTGGATGTTACTCCCTATATTCATATAGGTAAGAACGAAATCGTTGTCAGCGTTGACAACTCACAGCAGAAGAACTGCCGCTGGTACTCCGGCTCGGGCATCTACCGCAATGTCTGGCTCGTCACCACGCCCATGACCTACATCGACGACTGGAGCATTGAGGTAACCACGACAGACATACACCACGTGGAACTGAGCGCCACGGTTATTCGTGACGATGGCACCACCAGTCCCATCAGCCGCACCATCGAGGTGGCAGAGCCCCGCTTGTGGTCACCCGACGACCCGTATCTTTATGAGGCTGAACTCGAAGTGCCGGGTGGCGACCGCATCAGCGTGACCTACGGCATACGGACCATCGACTACGACGGCGAACGTGGTCTGCTGCTCAATGGCAAGCCGATAAAGCTGAACGGCGCCTGCGTTCACCACGACAACGGTATTCTGGGAGCGGCCGCATACGATGATGCCGAATACCGCAAGGCACTGCTGCTGAAGGAGGCGGGATTCAACGCCGTGCGCACCAGCCACAACCCACCGTCGGAGGCTTTTCTCCAGGCCTGCGACGAGCTGGGGCTGCTGGTCATCGACGAGGCCTTCGACGGATGGCGTGAACACAAGAACGAGAACATCTACGACTACTCCACCCTCTTCGACCTGTGGTGGCAGCGCGATGTGGAGGCCATGGTGCGGCGCGACCGACTGCACCCCAGCATCTTCTGCTGGTCAACAGGCAACGAGGTCATAGAACGCAAGAAGATTGAGGTGGTGAAGACTGCCCACAACCTGGCCGAACGCATACGTGCCAACGACCCGCAGCACCGCCCCGTCACCACGGCACTGGCCGCATGGGACCGCGACTGGGACATCTATGACCCGTTGGCTGCCGAACATGACATCGTAGGGTATAACTACCTGATATTCCTGGCGGAAGGCGACCACCAGCGCGTGCCCCAAAGGGTGATGATGCAGACGGAGAGCTATCCGCGCGATGCCTGGAACAACTACCGTGCCGCGATGGACCACAGCTACATCTTCGGCGACTTCGTGTGGACAGGCATTGACTATCTGGGCGAATCGGGCATCGGACGCTACTACTACGAAGGTGACGCGCCCGGCGAGTCGTGGGAACGCCCACTTTATCCCTGGCATGCAGCCTACTGTGGCGACGTGGACCTGACGGGTCAGCGCAAGCCCATCAGCTACTACCGCTCGCTGATGTGGAATGGCGGCAGCAGCCATATCGCCGTGCGTGAGCCTGACGGCTACCACGGAAAGGTTATCACCAGCATGTGGAGCACATGGCCCACCCAAGAGAGCTGGACATGGCCGGGATGGGAAGGCAAGCCCATCACCGTCGAGGTGTATAGCCAAAAGCCCAAAGTCTGTCTCTACCTGAACGGAGAACTGGTGGCCGAACAGACCACCAAGGAGATGATGGCTACCTTCACCCTGCCCTATCAGCCTGGCGTGCTGACCGCTAAGGCCGGCAACGAGCAATGTGAGCTGCTGACGGCAGGAGAACCCGCAGCCATCAGGCTGACGGCTGACCGCAACAGTCTGAAGGAGGACGGTCTGGCCTTCATCACCGCAGAGATTGTTGACAAGGCGGGGCGCGTGGTTACTACCGCCAACCACGAGCTGACCTTCACCGTCAGCGGACAGGCCACGCTACTGGCAGCCGGCAATGCCGACGTCAGGGATGAAGACCCCTACTTCGATGCTCGTCACCATGCATGGCAGGGACGTGCCCTTGCCGTCATCCGCAACACGGGTCGTCAGGGCAAGGCCACACTGACCGTCAAGGCCGACGGACTGCCTGCAGCCTGCATCACGCTACGCTAACGCTAACTTTAACGTCAACGATAACGTCAACGATAACGTCAACGATAACACTCAACACTCAACGCTCAACCCTCAACGCTCAACCCTCAACGCTACTTCCCTTCGTACCACTGCTTCAGCACATAGAAGGCCTTTTTCTTCTGACCACGGTCGGAGAAGAGGCCTTTCATGTTGTAGTAATCCTGTATGCCAGTGAGCACACGACGGGGCGAACGGAAATCCTTCAGTATCCACGGCGAGGTGCCTGCCAGACCGTCTATCTTGTCAATCATGGCACAGTTCTCCCGATAGAGGTTCTCCTGGAACTCCTCTGTCCAACGCTGGTTCTTCGGGCCATGCAGCCCATACTTGGCACCACCACCGAACTCGCTGATGATGACGGGTTTGTCGTAAGGAATCTCCCACGTCATTTTCGAAGCATCGTTCACATCGCGATACCAGCCCACGTACTGATTAAACGATACCACATCGACGTACTCATTCATGTTGTCCTGCAGCCTATTAGTATAGTTCGAGGCTGAAGTAACCTCCATAGCCATCGAGATGAGCCGGGTGTCATCAAGGCTGCGGGCATGACGGGCCAGGTTGCCAAGAAAACGGTCGCGCGCTGCCGAGTGGGGCGTCTCGTTGGCTATTGACCAGATGATGACATTGGCACGGTTCTGGTCACGGCTGATCATGTCGGTAAGTTGCCTGCGGGCGTTTTCGTAGGTCTGCGCGTTACCCCATGCTATGGTCCAATAGACAGGAATCTCCGACCACACCAGCATACCCATGCGCTCGGCTTCGCGGACGGCATATTCGTTATGCGGATAATGGGCCAGCCGCACGAAATTACATCCTAACTCCTTGGCCCACGACAGCAGCGTGTGGGCATCTGCCGTAGAGTTGGCCCGGCCGCCGCCGTTGGGTTTCTCTTCATGCATACTGATGCCTTTCAGGAAGATGGGCTGACCGTTAAGCAGTATCTGCTTTCCACGGGTCTCTATGGTACGGAAGCCTATGGAGTCTGCTATCACTTCATCACCCAGCCCAACTTCTACCCTGTAGCGTTTAGGACTGTCGGGTGACCACAACTGCAGATTCTTTGCCTTCAGCGTTACCAATGCGGTGCCGTCAGCTGCGGTTTCCACCTGCTCGTTCACCTTCAGTTCCGGAATGCGCAGGGTGACGGTCTGCCCCGCCACTGCTCTATTCAGACGAGCCTTGAAGTTAATCTGCCGCAACCCGCGCCTGGCGGCTGCCCCCTTGTCAAGACTCAGTTGGTAATTCTCCACATACGTCGGGCTGACACTGACCAACAGCACATCACGGGTAATGCCGCCGTAGTTCCACCAGTCGAATATCTGCGTGGGGACAGCCTCAGCATGGCGCTTGTTGTCAACCTTCACTATGACCGTGTTCTCGCCATCGGCCAGCAGCTCCGTCACGTCAAAGTTGAACGGCGTGAAGCCCCCCACATGGTGTCCGGCTTCCTGGCCGTTCACATAAACATGGGCATCGTAGTTAACAGCTCCGAAATACAACAGCGTACGACGGTCTGTAGGCTGGTGATACCGGAAACTACGTTTCAGCCAAACGGTCCCTTCGTAGAAGAACAGCCGTTCGTCCTGCGTGTTCCAGTCGCCCGGCACCTGCATGGCAGGAGCCTTGTCGAAGTCATACTCAATAAGGTCCTCCGGCCGCTGTGGCTTGGCATTGCGGAAGAATCCCCACGGCGTCGGGTTCATACGGTAGTCGTAATATCCCTCCTCCTGCACATCGACAATATAGTTCCACTTCCCGTTCAGCGACGTGGTCTGTCGGGCCATGACATTTGCCAGCTGCGGCACTTCCTGTGCCACCACTGCTCCGGCTGCTATGCACCAAAGCAGACATAGTGTCTTTAATCTTTTCATCTTGTTTTTATTTACGATTTTCGGATTTTATTGATTTTGGTCTAAGGTCTAAGGGTGGAGGGTGGAGTGTGGAGCGTGGAGCGTTATTGCTCAACCCTTCGCCCATTTTGGCTGCAAAGATACAAATTTAACACCAAACACCTGCCATCCGTAGGCCTTTTTGTAAGTGAATAAATGTTATTTTGGTAAAAAAAATCCAACCCTCACCGTTTCCTTCTAATGAAATTTGAGTACTTTTGCGTCCTCATTAAAAATAACCAATATGACAAGTAAGAATTTTCCAGGTATGGACACCATTCATAATTTATGCAGAGGTGTTATGACACACATTGGCCTTTCATGGGTATTTGTAGCTTTGCTTCTGTGCTCATGCCACACCAACACCCCCCAAAAAGAAATTACGGCAGAAATGGCTTACGAAGGAGTCAACAACTATTGCCACAAGACGTTTGACTGGACTCCGGCCGAGGAAGACAGTACCACCATCTACGTGGAAATGGGCGAAGAGACCGACTCGGCGTATCAAGTAGTGTTTCGCAGCTATACCGCTGCCTTGACGTATTTTTATGTCAACAAGACAAGTGGTATTACAAAAATGGTGGAGTACGTTCCTGGTCTTGAGATAAGGGAAGAAGCAGGCACCATCAACCTGTTTGACTATTTGAAGTAACATCTATGGCAAGAGCATTATCATCAACAAGTATATCAAAATACCTTGAAGGGGGCATCTATTATAACTTCCTTCAGTATGTAAAAGCAGACAAAGAGTTAGCTTTTGAAATAAGAACGAAAGATGAAGTAATGATATATTGCCAGAAGAACCTTCTCCTCAGAATCTCTCACAGGAAAAACACGTCGGACTATATCTCAATGCTCAACCACCGTTATTATACAAACAGGAAAGACGGATTGAAGTTGACCTCACTGCTTCAGAAGCCATCAGACCTACAAGACCTACACAAGGTAAGACAATATTTTGAAGAGGCGAAGGCTCTGTGCAAGAACTACAAGTCGCATGACGAATTCATTGTGCAACAGGAGTACAAGACTGAACACTGTTCTTTTTCTGGAGATTATCTTGCTATTGACATGGAATGGGCGCCAGACCAGGCCAAGATACCAATGGAACAGCGGTTGGAAAAAACAAAGATTGACCTGCTTGTAGTCTGCAATAAGCCCAATAATGAAGGTCTGCATGACATTTATCTTGCGGAGGTGAAATGCGGATTGGGTGCTGTTGAAGGCAAGTCAGGAATTGAAGACCATTTAAGAATGTCACAAGCAGTCATCAATAATGCGTGTGTCAGGCAAAGTCTTCTTCAAGATGTAAAGAGTATTATCAAGCAGAAAACACAACTACAGCTGTTTGAGGGAACGCCTGTAAAATATAATTTCTCAGACCGTCCCAAGATGATGTTTATTCTTGCTTATTCATCCGAACATGAGAAACGGAGCTTTGACCGGATTATCAAAAATCCATGTCATGCAGGACATGACATAAAGATTGAGTATGTAGCATCTCCTACAGGCATGCAGCCTGCCAAGGCAAGCTATGGAGGGGACAGCGAGTATAGAAAAGCCTGTCGCCTACATCAGGCTTGGTTCAGGGAAAATATCCTGAAATTAAAGATGGGGCGCAATCGCTCTACTCGTCAAGGTTCTAATGAAACTGCAGAAGAGTTTGAGCATCGTCGTACCATAGAAACCGATATTGCTATCCTTACGAAGGAGGATGCAGCACGACTGATGAACTTTGTCCCTGAATACCAAGAAGAAATTAGAAATGCTTTATGCGAGAACAGAGGCAGTATTCCAACTGATTTCGGATTGATGGCAAACATGCTGCGCAGCGAGCATGTACCCTGGAATATCTTTGTCCCGATGATGACCGACAGGGCTGCAGCGGCTAAGTGTTTTTCGGAAATACTTCGAAATAGAGACATCAAGACTATTCGCAACTGGAAAATAGAATACGCCCCCAATACGATTCAAGACCGAACGGCTTTCGACGTTTATGTTGAGTACGAAACGGCAAAAGGCGAAATCGGGGTTATCGGAATTGAGGTGAAATATACTGAAAAGGGTTATAGTGTAGGCAAGAAGGAATTTTACATGATGCAGAATCCTGAGTCAGCCTATTCGATTACAACCCGTAACAGCGGGAGCTTCATCAATAACGACCCTTTACAGTTCAACACACCCGACTTCATTCAAGTATGGAGGAATCACCTCCTTGGCCTGGCAATGTTACAGCAAGGGAAAGCTGATTATTTTGACTCCCTCACTATGTACCCTTCAGGAAACACCCATTTCCATTCTTATGACGACCACACAGGAGTCATTGAAGCTTACGAAGAATTGCTGACCGATAAAGGCAAAGACACATTTCACGCTATCACATACGAGGACTTCTTCAATGTATTGAGGAAGTATTATAAGAGCCCGAGAAGCCTTTCGTGGCTGGAATACTTAGAAAAGAGATATATCATCATTAACAAGGATACAGACTGTCGGGGTTGAGACAAGGTTACAACCGTTCTTTGACCTATAGGAACTTATACTCGAAAAAGTGCTAATAAATTTGCATCTTTGCTCACTTTTTCGTATCTTTACAACGTAAAGAACTCCATTTTCTCAAGTTGAAGGAGCGCAGGAGTTACAAGGAGTACAGGAGTTCTTTACAGGCAAAATGACCATAGGCCGAAATACTCTCACACTGTTCTTCTGCTGTTTTGTCCTTACTATACCATGCTTTTTTGCATCAAATAAGGCGGCATCCCGCCGGCTTCAGCGTACCTTTATACCCAGTTCGCGCATGAATCGTATATTGTTTCCCCGAGATTGTTATAAATTTTTCCCGAGATTCTTATGTGTTTTTCCCGAGATTGTAGGTGAGAATCTCGGGAAAAAGCAACTTAAATCTCGGGAAAAATTAATAAGAATCTCGGGGAAACTTATAACAATCTATCGGCCAACTAGATAAAAAAGCACGCAGAAGAGCAGGGAAAGCCCCTGTAAAATGGTTGGATTTGCCTTGCTTTTTAACTCAACTTTCAGGTTGAAGGAGTACAGAAGTTCAGGGAGTTCAGGAGTTGAGCGAATGCGAAAGTTAAGTTACAAATATGCAATATTTCCAACGTTCTTGCGTTTATAGACGAAACACTCACACCAAAAATATAAAAACAAATGAAATCATTGAAAATTTGGAGAATCACTCTTATTATGCTTGCTGCCGTCTCCCTTGCCTCTTGCAACAGCGATGATGACGAAATACCCTCAGAGGATTACACCTTCCGTGCGCTCGCCGAAATGAAGAACCCCTACATTGGCCAATTGAAGTACGGGCTGAAGGACGAGGGCACGCGGCAAACCATAGACAATGTGGTCGCCGAGTCAGCAGAGGAATTACTCTTGGAAATCCCGCTCGAACCTATTGCTGCGCAAGTGCAGGATGAGGCTGTGGCTAAGCAGCTGAGGGGAAACAATAAAGAATCCGACGTGGGTTTATGAGCCTGCACCTGTCTCCTTTGTCAATGCGCCCGACGAGTTTAAGTGCAGAATCTTTGCCTTACGCAAATCAGACACGCCAGAACTGACAGACGACTATTATGAGATTGGCTATGGTATCAACACGCATGTCCGTTTCCTTGATGCCGAAGGTAATGAGTTCTATTCGGCCAAACACACAGAGCCGAGTTCCTACACGTGGGGAACAGACAAAGCAGGAATGCAGCAGTTCTTAGAAACCCCAGAAATAGTGATTGAGAATTTTTCATTGAACCTCAACAAAGATGATATGATTTCCTCATACCATTTTTTTATCTGATAAAAATTGTGTAATCAATAACGACATGGCACCACTTGAAGAAAGAAACGCTAAACTTGCGGAGCGGATGATTAAGAACCTGAACCGCCGCAACATGGAAGCCTTCTACTGTCCTACTGGCGAAGAGGCTGTGAAGAAGGTTTCAGAACTCATTGCAGATGGAAGCACCGTGACTTGGGGCGGCACTGCAACTGTACGTGACCTTGGTATACCTGAAATGCTAAAGAACAGGGGAACACTGGAAGTTATTGACCGTGACACCGCTGATACTCCAGAGGAAAAGGAGACTATGTATCTCAGCGCTTTCACGGCTGACGTTTACCTGACGAGTGCTAATGCCATATCGGAAGATGGAGTCATCGTGAATATCGATGGCAACGGTAATCGTGTGGCCGCTATTACATGGGGACCGAAAAAGGTCATCTTCGTCATCGGACTTAACAAGGTGGCCCAGACGACAGAGGCTGCTTTGGCAAGAGCGAGAAGCATAGCATCACCTGTCAATGCCCAGCGTTTCGACATCAACACACCTTGCAGAATAGACGGAACATGCCATAACTGCAATTCGCCCGAGAGCATCTGCAGCTATGTTCACTTCCTGAGAAACAGCAGAAACAAGGGCAGGCATGTAGTAGTGCTTGTCGGAGAGGATTTAGGATATTAGGTATATTCCTTGCCGGCAAATTCGTCAATATCCTTAATTGCCTTGTTAAATCCAGGAGCGCACATCGCTGCGCCCCTCAAACGAGGGCAGGCTCTTCCAAAGGTTGATAAGCACCTCCTGGAACAAGTCGGCCACTTCGTCCTGGTCGTTGGAGAACATATAGCACACGGTGTAAATCGTGCCCCGATGTTCTCTCACCATTCTTTCAATTTCACGTTCCAAATCTCAACTCCTCTGGAGTTCAGGAGTTCAGGAGTGCTGGAGTGCAGACATTAGTCTCTTCGCTCCCACTTCAAAGGAATTTCAATTGCTCAAACTATTGTCTGAACTCCTGTACTCCTTGTAACTCCTGCACTCCTCCAACTTGAGAAAGTTGAATATAATAATCATTATGACTTATCGGAGCACATTAAACAAAAACGCTATCTGACTCTCAGGATGGACCGTCTTTTACCGTAGCAGAGAAGATGATAGAACGAATGATTACTCACATTCCTAAATGGAAAGAACTCATCAACCTCTCATTCCTGCCAGAGAAAATGAAAATTGACTATTGCACTTTACTGGACAAACGTAAATGTGCACTGGACATCATAAAAAAAGAATAAGCGATGTGACCTATTGAGTTTACATCGCTTATTCTTTTTCAATACTCATCCTCGTTGAAAACTTGGCTCATAATTGATTATCAACAACTTACGCAATTCTTAACTATTTTTAGCCAAATAAACCGCACGGTCTGAGGCGGTCAAAGGCTATTCATTGGCGGATTGGACAAACATATTATATGTATGAGGCACTACACTTGAATATGCAAAGTTTAATACACGACAAAGCTAAGCACTATCGAGAAAGAGCAGCAGGCGGTTGATGACATTAACGCTGCTTACCCCGCTGTCGAAGTCGAGACTGAGCAGG
>FLNX01000154.1_pt1 | contig 26421 bp, 21 predicted proteins | sample 1140341 | NCBI WGS metagenome assembly FLNX01 (sample SAMEA3878208, study PRJEB12797) | bioreactor metagenome | biome: Moose rumen | place: Sweden | collected 2011-10 | reverse complement strand
AACATCTGGACCAATTTCCAGGATGCCTCTTTTTTGTTCAATAAATGGAGCGGAAAACGGGACTCGGACCCGCGACCCCAACCTTGGCAAGGTTGTGCTCTACCAACTGAGCTATTTCCGCATTTTTGTTCCTTTACAAGAGCATTCCCCTGAATGCGGATGCAAAGGTAATGCTTTTTTCGGAACTGACAAACTTTTCGGGCATTTTTTTTATAAAAAAGTGCAATTTCTTTAAAAAACGAGCCTTTCTGGGGCTCTAATCCATCCGATTTCGGTAATCTTCGTACCCAAACTCGCGCAAAACTTCCAGATGGCCGTCGGCGTGAAGCATTCCTATCGATGGGTGGGAAATACCATTAAAAGTATTCGTCTTGACCGTCGTATAATGAATCATATCCTCAAAAATCACCTCCTCGCCGATTTGCAGTTCGTGGTCGAAGCGCCAGGAACCCATAAAGTCACCACTCAGGCAACTGTTTCCGCCGAGACGATAAGTCAGCGGCTCGACGGCTTTCTCCAATTCCAATGATTCTGCCCCACGTACGTCCGGCTGATAGGGCATCTCCAGACAATCCGGCATGTGGCAGGTGAAACTGACATCGAGAATAGCCGTCTTGATGCCCTTGTCTTCCACCACGTCCACCACGTGCGACACCAGCGGGCCCGTCTGCCAGGCAAAGGCACTGCCAGGTTCCAGAATCACTTTCAGCCAGGGATAACGCTTGTGGAAGTCCTGCATCATCCGAATCAGCAGGTCAACGTCATAATCCTTGCGCGTCATCAGATGGCCCCCGCCGAAGTTAATCCATTTCAGTTGGGGAAACCAGCGGGCAAACTTTTCCTCGATATGCACCAACGTACGCTGAAACACGTCCGCCCCACTCTCGCAGTGGCAATGGCAATGGAAGCCCTCAATATCGGAAGGCAGTTTGTCAGGCAGTTTGTCAGCCGTCACCCCAAAACGGGTACCTGGCGCACAGGGATTATATAATAAGGTGCCCACCTCGGAATACTCCGGGTTCACGCGAAGGCCTAACGAAACACCTGCCGCCCGATGGTGGAAACGCTCATACTGCGACAGCGAGTTGAACGTCAGATGTGAAGAGCAGCGCACGATCTCGTCAATCTCATCATCCGTATAGGCTGGCGAGAAGGTGTGGGCTGGAGCCCCGAACTCCTCGAAAGCCAGACGGGCCTCGGAGAGTGAACTGGCGGTAGTCGAACGGATATACTCGCGGAAGATAGGGAAAGTCTTCCAAAGGGCAAAGGCCTTGAAAGCAAGGATAATCTCTATATCGGCTTTCGCCGCAACATCAGCGATCAACTGAAGGTTGCGGCGAAGTCTCGTTTCCTCTATAATATAAATAGGTGTAGCCATCAGTCTTTCTTTAGGGGGATTAAGACGCTGAACGTTGAGCCTTGTCCTTCGACGGACTCCACCGTACAGTCGCCGCCGTTCTTCCGGGCAAAGTCCTGACACAACTGGAGACCCAGTCCGGAGCCTTCCTCACCCCCCGTTCCATAAGTAGTCTCTCCTTTATGGAAGATACTGCCAATACGGTCGGCAGCAATACCCACGCCATGGTCTCTGACACTCACCTTGGCGAAATCACCTTCTTTCGCCATCAATATCTCAATGGTCGAGCCTTCTGGCGAGAACTTGACGGCATTCGACATAAAGTTACGTACTACCGTCTTCAACATATCATTGTCAGCCCTCACGACAATGGGGGTGCCAGGACGCTGCAGGTCGAGCGTGATCTTCTTAGTCTGGGCAATCATCTCGAAAATATCCACCACACCAGGGATGATATCGTTAAGATCGAGATCCTGCGTCACCACATTCAGACGGCCTGTCTGACTCTTCGTCCACTTCAGCAGGTTATCCAGCAGGTCGTGTACTTCCTCCGATTCCCTGTTGGCTTGGTCGAGCAGCGTATACAACTCCGGGCCTACAGTCTCAGGGGTTGACGACTGTACCACAAGGTTGAGCACCATACGGATACTGGCCATCGGCGAACGCAGGTCGTGGGCAATCACAGAATACATCTTGTCGCGGTTACTCAACGTGGCACGCAGTTCAGCATTCTGCTGCTCGATGATACGCTTGGCGGCAACGAGTGAGATCTGCTGCATCACACGCATCACGAGTTCCTCCTTGTTGAAGGGCTTTGTCAAGAAGTCGTTGGCACCCACCTGGAAGCCTTTCACCAGATCAGCCGGTGTATTCAGGGCCGTCAGGAAAATGATGGGGATTTCCTTCAGTTCAGGATCCTTCTTCATAATGACAGCCGTGTCGAATCCGGAGATATCCGGCATCATCACGTCAAGGAGTATCAAGTCAGGATGTTCCTTCCTGGCTTGCTCGATACACGCATTGCCGCAGTTTGCCGTACAGACTTGGAATTTCTCGTTAGTAAGCAGTATCTTGAGCAACAGCACATTGCTCATCACATCATCGACAATAAGTATCTTATAGTCACTTCGGTTTATTTTTGACTCTAAAGTTTCGCCTACGTCCATATATGAATTTGGTCAGTATTTACTATTTCAGACTGCAAAAATAATGCAATAATTTGGAATTTCCAAATTATTGCATCACTTTTTTGCATTTTAGCCCTCTTCTACTTGTATTCTGCCCACGATTTGATGCCTATGCCGTCCAATTTGATCGTACAGAAGGCATTTATGAAGGCACTTGCCAAGCGGCTGTTCGTAATCAGCGGCACGTTCAGGTCGATGGCTGCACGGCGTATTTTGTAGCCGTTGGTCAACTCGCCTTCCGTCAGGTTCTTGGGCACGTTGACCACCATGTCTATCTCGTGCCGGTGCAGCATATCAAGCGCCTGGGGCTGTTTGTCGGGTTCCGATGGCCAGTGCACCATCGTGTTCTCGACACCGTTCTCCGTCAGATACCTCGAAGTACCACCTGTGGCATACAGTTCATAGCCGTGGCTTACGAGCATCCGGGCCGCATCGAGCATCTCGGCTTTCTGCTTGGCCGTACCCGTCGAGAGCAGCACCGTCTTCTTCGGAATCCGATGGCCTACGGAGAGCATCGCCTTCAGCAGGGCCGTGTTCGTATTGTCGCCGATACAACCCACCTCGCCCGTCGAGGCCATATCCACGCCTAATACGGGATCGGCCTTCTGCAGACGGTTGAAGGAGAACTGCGAGGCCTTGATGCCCACATAGTCGAGGTCGAAGAGGTTCTTGTGCGGACGCTCCACGGGCAGTCCCAGCATCACCTTCGTGGCCAGGTCAATAAGGTTCAGTTTCAATACTTTCGACACGAAGGGGAAGGAACGCGAGGCACGGAGGTTACACTCGATGACGAGGATATCATTGTCGCGGGCCATATACTGAATGTTGAACGGCCCGTTGATGTGAAGCGCCTTTGCAATCTGGCGCGAGATACGTTTGATTCTGCGCACCGTCTCGACATACAATTTCTGGGGAGGGAACTGGATGGTGGCATCACCTGAATGCACACCGGCGAACTCAATGTGCTCTGAGATGGCATAGGCCAGGATTTCACCGTCCTTTGCCACAGCGTCCATCTCTATCTCCTTGGCGTGCTCAATAAACTTCGACACCACCACGGGATGGTCTTCCGAGACATTGGCCGCCAGTTGCAGGAAGCGGCCCAACTCCTCACGGTTAGAGCAGACGTTCATGGCGGCCCCCGACAGCACATACGAGGGACGGACGAGTACCGGGAACCCTACCCTATCTACAAACTGGTCGATATCCTCCATCGAGGTCAGCGCACTCCACTCTGGCTGGTTCACGCCCAGTTCATTCAGCATCTGCGAGAACTTGGCACGATCCTCGGCCCCGTCGATGTCCTTTGCTTGGGTTCCAAGGATGTTCACGTGCTGCTCATCCAGATAGATGGCGAGGTTATTCGGTATCTGTCCTCCCGTTGAGACGATCACGCCGTAGGGCTGTTCCATATCAATGATGTCCAACACCCGCTCGAAGGTCAGTTCGTCGAAATAGAGACGGTCACACATATCATAGTCCGTGGAGACAGTCTCCGGGTTGTAGTTAATCATCACACTTCGCCAGCCCTCCTTGCGAATGGTGTTTAGGGCCTGCACGCCGCACCAGTCGAACTCTACCGACGAGCCGATGCGATAGGCTCCCGAGCCAAGCACGATGATGCTCTTCTTATCGTTTTCATACTGTATATCGCTGGCTACGCCCGAATAGGTCACATACAGATAGTTCGTCTGGGCGGGATACTCTGCGGCCAACGTGTCAATCTGCTTCACCACGGGCAGGATGCCGAGTTGTTTCCTGCGGTTCCTTACCAACAGCAGGGCCTCGTGCATCGTACGGGTCTCGTTCTCCAGGCCGATGGCTCGGGCTATCTGGAAGTCGGTGAATCCATATACCTTGGCCTCTCGCAGCAGCGATTCGTCGAGTGTGTTGATATTCTGTCGCTTCAGCCGTTCGTCGATGTCGATGATATGCTTCAGTTTATAGAGGAACCACTTGTCGATCTTCGTCAACTCGTGGATACGGTCGATGGTGTAATCCGGCAGGTGCATCGCCTTCGAGATGATGAACACACGCTTGTCCGTCGGCTCCCGCAGGGCTGCGTCGATATCGGGAATCTGCAATTCCTTGTTCTCCACGAAGCCGTGCATGCCCTGCCCGATCATTCGCAGGCCCTTCTGGATGGCCTCCTCGAAGGTGCGACCGATGGCCATCACCTCGCCTACGCTCTTCATCGACGAACCGAGTTCCTTGTCCACGCCACGGAACTTCGACAGATCCCAGCGCGGAATCTTGCAGACCACATAGTCGAGGGCCGGCTCGAAGAAGGCACTGGTGGTTTTCGTCACCGAGTTCTTCAGTTCGAAGAGCCCGTAGCCCATACCAAGTTTGGCTGCCACAAAGGCCAGCGGATAGCCCGTCGCCTTCGATGCCAAGGCCGAGGAACGACTTAGACGCGCATTCACCTCAATGACGCGGTAATCCTCCGACTGCGGATCGAAGGCATACTGCACATTACACTCACCCACGATGCCGATATGACGAATAATCTTGATGGCCAGTGCACGCAGTTTGTGATATTCCGAATTGGTCAGCGTCTGCGAGGGGGCGATGACGATACTCTCACCCGTATGGATGCCTAAGGGGTCGAAGTTTTCCATATTACAGACGGTGATGCAGTTGTCATAGCGGTCGCGCACCACCTCATACTCTATCTCCTTCCAGCCCTTCAGGCTTTTCTCCACCAATACCTGCGGTGAGAAGGCGAAGGCCTTTTCGGCCAGTTTGTCGAGTTCTTCTTCATTGTCGCAGAAGCCGGAGCCGAGACCGCCAAGGGCATAGGCAGCACGCAGGATGACGGGATAGCCCAAGTCCTTCGCAGCCTTGCGGGCCTGTTCGATGTTCTCACAAGCCTCACTCTTGATGGTCTTCACGCCAATCTCGTCGAGCCGCTTCACGAAGAGTTCACGGTCTTCCGTGTCCATAATGGCCTGGACGGGGGTGCCAAGCACCTTCACGCCGTATTTCTCCAGGACGCCGCTCTGATACAGTTCCACGCCGCAGTTCAGCGCCGTCTGTCCGCCGAAGGCCAGCAGGATGCCGTCGGGACGCTCCTTCTCGATGACCCGTTCCACGAAATAGGGCTGCACGGGCAGGAAGTATATCTCGTCAGCCACTCCCTCCGACGTCTGCACGGTGGCAATGTTCGGATTGATCAGCACCGTCTTCACGCCCTCTTCACGCAGGGCCTTCAGCGCCTGGCTGCCACTGTAGTCGAACTCTCCGGCCTCACCGATCTTCAGGGCACCGGAGCCCAGCAGCAATACTTTCTTTATCGAATTGTCTTTCATCTTCAATCTTCAGTTTTCAATCTTCAATCTACTACAGCGTCTCAATAAATCTGTCGAACATAAACTCAGTATCCACCGGGCCGGAACAGGCCTCGGGATGGAACTGACTCGAGAACCAGGGATTCGTCTGGTGGCGGATGCCCTCGTTCGAGCCGTCGTTCATATTCACGAAGAGTTCGCGCCAGTCGTTGCCTAAGGTGGCGGCATCCACGGCATAGCCGTGATTCTGCGAGGTGACATAGCAGCGATTCGTGCCTACCTCGCGCACCGGCTGGTTGTGAGAGCGATGACCGTATTTCAGTTTATAGATGCTGGCACCGCCTGCCTTGGCCAGCAGTTGGTTTCCCATACAGATGCCGCAGATGGGCTTTCTCGACTGTGCCATCTGCTTCCTCAGAATAGCCACGGCCTCTACACACTTGTCAGGGTCGCCGGGGCCGTTCGCCAGGAAGAGGCCGTCGAAGTCCATCGCCGTATAGTCATAGTTCCAGGGCACCCGGATTACCTCCACGTCCCTGTTCACCAAGCAACGGATGATGTTATTCTTTACGCCGCAGTCCACGAGGACCACCTTGCGGCCTGCTCCCTCATTATAGCGGATCACGTCCTTGCAACTGACGCGCTCCACCCAGTTGATGCTAGAGTAATCTAGATTTTCTAGCCTTTCTAGCCTTTCTAGATCGGCTAGACTATCTAGCCCGGCTAGGTTTCCTAGATTATCCATTCCCTCAAACTCCAGCCTTCCCATCATCACACCGTGCTCCCTGAGCACCTTTGTCAACTGCCGGGTATCCACGCCCGTGATTCCAGGCACCTTCTCGCGCTTCAGCCAGTCGCCAAGACTCTCTACCGCATTCCAGTGGCAATACTGCTCACTGTAGTCGCTCACGATGATGGCCGAGGCATAGATCCTGTCGCTCTCCATAAAGGTGGCGATGCCGTTCTTCTCGACGGTGAACGGCGGCACGCCGTAGTTGCCCACCAGCGGATAGGTCAGCGTCATCATCTGCCCGGCATAACTGGGGTCTGTCAGCGATTCGGGATAGCCCATCATCGCCGTGTTGAACACCACCTCTCCTGCCACGGGTTTCTCGTACCCGAAGCATTTTCCCTTAAATCTAGTTCCGTCCTGCAGGACGAGTGTTACATCTTTCATTATCTGTCATTTTATAAAAAAGGCGAAACGTTAATAGAACGAATCGCCTTGATCTTTATTCAACTGTCACTGACTTAGCCAGGTTTCTCGGCTGGTCAACGTTCTTACCTTTGCAGACGGCCACGTGATAGGCCAACAACTGCAGGGGGATCGTAGCCACCAGCGGCTCCAGACACTCCAGCACGTCTGGCAACTCTATCACCTCGTCGGCCACTTTCGCGATGGTCTCGTCACCCTTCGACACAAGGGCGATCACCCTACCCTGGCGGGCCTTGATCTCCTGGATGTTCGACAGCACCTTCTCGTAGAGTTCATTGTGCGTCGCAATCACCACCACTGGCATATCTGAATCAATCAGGGCGATGGGGCCGTGCTTCATCTCGGCAGCGGGATAGCCTTCGGCGTGGATATAGGAGATCTCCTTCAGTTTCAAGGCTCCCTCCAGGGCAACGGGATAAGAGAAGCCGCGCCCCAGATAGAGGAAGTTATGGGCGTAAGTGAAGGTTCGCGCGAGGTCGGCCACCTTGTCGTTGGTCTGCAGCACCTCACGTATCTTCACGGGTATCTCGCTCAGCCCCTTCACGATCTTCAGATACTCCTGACGGTCTACCGTGCCCTTGGCTTCACCCAGGGCGAGGGCGAACATCGTCAGCACCGTCACCTGCCCCGTGAAGGCCTTCGTCGAAGCCACGCCGATCTCCGGGCCTACATGAATATAGGTACCCGTGTGCGTAGCCCTGGGGATGCTGCTCCCGATGGCGTTGCAGATGCCGTAGATGAAGGCACCCTTCTCCTTCGCCAACTGCACGGCGGCGAGGGTGTCGGCCGTCTCACCGCTCTGCGAGATGGCGATGACCACATCGTCTTTCGTCACTACGGGATTCCTGTATCTGAACTCCGAGGCATACTCCACTTCCACGGGGATGCGACAGAGGCTCTCGATGATCTGCTTGCCTATCAGGCCGGCGTGCCACGAGGTGCCGCAGGCCACGATCACCACCCGCTTGGCATTCAGCAACTGGCGGCGATAGTCGATCAGGGCCGACAGCGTCACGTGGTCAGCCTCTACGTTCACGCGGCCTCGCATACAGTTGGTCAGGCACTCCGGCTGCTCGAAGATCTCCTTGAGCATAAAGTGCGGATAGCCACCCTTCTCGATCTGGCCGAGGTCGATGTCGACAGTCTTCACCGTCAGCGCCTGTTCCTCGCCATGAAGGCTCACCACCTTCAGTTCCTCGCCACGGCGGATCACGGCGATGTTGCCGTCCTCCAGGTAGACCACCTTGTCGGTATATTCCACAATGGGGCTGGCGTCGGAACCTAAGAAGAACTCATCCTGGCCGATGCCCACCACCAGCGGACTCTGCTTGCGGGCAGCGATGATCTGGTTCGGATCACGCTTATCGAGCACGGCGATGGCGTAGGCGCCGATCACCTGGTACAGGGCCACCTGGACGGCTGTCAGCAGGTCGAGTTGCTTGTGCTCCTTGATATATTCTATCAACTGCACCAGCACCTCCGTGTCGGTGTCGCTGACGAAGTGGACGCCCTTGGCCTTCAGTTTCTCCTTCAGGTCGGCATAGTTCTCGATGATGCCGTTGTGGATGATGGCCAGGTTCTTCGACTCCGAATAGTGCGGGTGGGCATTGCGGCTCGAAGGCTCGCCGTGGGTCGCCCAGCGGGTGTGGGCAATACCGACGGTACCGCTCACGTCCTTGTCATTACAAAACTCACAGAGATTGTCAACCTTGCCCTTCGACTTGTAGACGTTCAGGCTGCCGTCGTCATTGATCATTGCGACGCCCGCGCTGTCGTAGCCGCGATATTCCAGCCGTCGAAGGCCCTTTATCAGGATTGGAAATGCTTCCTTAGTGCCTATGTATCCTACTATTCCGCACATATATCGTTATGTCTGTTTGTGTTACGTCTTCTTAATTCTGGCTGCAAAAATACTGCAAAATTTTTGTTTCTGCAAAAAAAGAGGGAGTTTTTTTGAAACTCCCTCCACTTTTATGATTTAATAGAACTTGAAATAGCGACGAGCATTGTTGTAGGAGATATCCTCCACCATACGGCTCAGCACCTCCATATCGCAGGGCAGCAGACCCTTCTCCACATCGTTGCCCAGGATGTTGCAGAGGATGCGGCGGAAGTACTCGTGGCGCGGATAACTCAGGAACGAGCGCGAGTCGGTCAGCATACCCACGAAGCGGCTCAGCAGGCCCAGCACCGAGAGGGCGTTCATCTGCTTGATCATACCGTCCATCTGGTCGTTGAACCACCAGCCGCTGCCGAACTGGATCTTGCCCGGCTCACCGCCCTGGAAGTTACCAAGCATCGTGGCAATCACCTCATTGGCGCAGGGGTTCAGTGTATATAATATGGTACGCGTGAGTTTGTCCTCCATATTCAGTTTGTTGAGGAACTTCGACATGGCCTTGGCCGTGTTGAACTCACCGATCGAGTCGAAGCCTGTGTCGGGACCCAGTTGGTTGTACATCTTCGTGTTGTTGTCGCGGATGGCACCATAGTGGAACTGCTGCGTCCAGTCGGCATCGGCATCCATCTCGGCCATCACCGTCAGGAAGCAGTTCTTATACTGGCGCACTTCCATCGTCGACAACTGCTGGCCGCGCAGGGCCTTCTCGAAGATGATCTCGATCTGTGAGTCGGTGTAATCCTCATCGTAGAACTCCTCGATACCGTGGTCGGAGAGTTTGCAGCCCTGCGACTCGAAGAAGTCGTGACGCTTCTTCAGCGCGTCCACCATATCGGCAAACTTCGTGATAGTCACGCCGCTCACCTGCTCCAGTTGGTTCACGTAGGCAGCGAACTCAGGCTTCTCGATGTTCATCGCCTTGTCGGGACGCCAGGCGGGAATCATCAGGGGATCGTCCTGAGCCTTGTGCTTGGCATACTCGATGTGGTTGTGCAGGTCGTCCACGGGATCGTCGGTCGTGCAGACGCACTCCACGTTATAGTGCTTCATCAGGCCACGAGCCGAGAACTCAGGCTGCTGCAACTTCTCGTTACACTCGTCGAAGATCTCGCGGGCCGTCTTCGGATTCAGTTGCTTCGTTATGCCGAAGGCCGTCTTCAGTTCCAGGTGCGTCCAGTGGTACAGCGGGTTGCGGAACGTATAGGGCACGGTCTCGGCCCACTTCTCAAACTTCTCCCAGTCCGTGGTGTCCTTGCCCGTGCAGTACTTCTCGTCGACGCCGTTCGTGCGCATGGCACGCCACTTGTAGTGGTCGCCGCCCAGCCACAACTCGGTGATTGACTTGAAGCGATGGTCGTTGGCCACCATCTCAGGGATCAGATGACAGTGATAGTCGATGATCGGCATCTTAGCCGCATGGTTGTGATACAAGTCCTGTGCCACCTGGGTCTCCAGAACGAAGTTATCGTCATTGAATTGCTTCATAATTTGTTGATGTTTTAGTATATGCTTTAAATTTTCTGTGCAAAGATAGTAAAAGTTTCCGAGAAAAATGCTATCTTTGCACAAAAATAACACGTAAACGTTTTCTATCCACGACGATGCAGAGCAAAATCCTACTCATCTACACAGGCGGAACCATCGGCATGAACCGCAATCCGCACACGGGTGCCCTCGAACCCTTCGACTTCCAGCACCTTTTATATAATGTACCCGAACTGAAGCAGTTCGACACCAGGATTGAGACCTACCAGTTCACCCCGCCCATCGACTCCAGCGATATGTCGCCTGCCCGCTGGACCGACCTGAGCCACTGCATCGCCGACCGCTACGCCGACTACGACGGCTTCGTCGTGCTCCACGGCACCGACACGATGGCCTACACCGCCTCTGCCCTCTCCTATATGCTGGAGAACCTGACCAAGCCCGTCATCTTCACCGGCTCGCAGTTGCCCATCGGACAGTTGCGCACCGACGGCAAGGAAAACCTGATTACCGCCGTCGAGATAGCCGCCGCCAAGGACGATGAGGGCCGCGCCCTGGTGCCTGAGGTGGGCATCTACTTCAACAGCCACCTGCTGCGCGGCAACCGCACCACGAAGCAGAGCGCCGAGGAGTTCAACGCCTTCGAGTCGTTCAACTATCCCCATCTCGTCGATGCCGGCGTCAACATCACCTACCACCGCGACCGCATCCTCAGCCCCTCGTGGGACGAGCCGATGACGCCCCACTTCCGGCTGGACAACAACGTCATCATCTTCTCCCTCTTCCCGGGCATCCGCGAAGACCTCATCCGCCACATCATACACACGCCCAACCTGAAGGCCATCGTCATGCGCACCTTCGGGTCGGGCAATGCACCCCAGTCGCCCTGGCTCCTCAATGCCCTCAAGGAAGGCACGCGGGGCGGCAAGGTCATCGTCAACATCAGCCAGTGTATGCAGGGAGCCGTCGAGATGTCACGCTACGACTGCGGCTACCATCTCCAGGAGGCAGGTGTCATCAGCGGGCGCGACATGACCGTCGAGTCAGCCGTCACCAAGTTGATGTTCCTGCAGAGCCACCACCCCGACGATCCAGACACCGTCCGACGCCTGATGCAGCAGAGCATCCGGGGTGAGATCACGGCTTAGCCGCTCAGTCGTCGAGCCGACGGATATTGTAGCGTTCGTTTGAGTTGTAGTCGCGGTCCTTGTCCTTACCAAAGTACTCGAGCACGAATTTCCGGCCCTTCTCCCTCGTCACGCGGATCATCACTTCCCTGTAAGTCTGTTTACCGTTTTCCACGTAACTTTCGTAGGCATCGAAAGTTACTGACTTATTGGTTTCCTTGTTCTTGACCAGTTTAAACGCAGAGATGGTGCGCTGGCTCTGGGCGATGTCGATATACAGGCTGTCATTGGTGAATATGAACATCAACTCACCACTCTGGGAAATGAACTTCCCATCCAACACCATAGCGTCTGACCCAACGGAGCAGCACAACATCAGAAATAGAAATAAATACTTCCTCATAACGATCATTCATTTACTTTTCCGCCGCAAAGGTACGAAAAAAAATTCATCCGCAAGCCTTTATGGGCAAAAAATATTTCCATCTTGATGCCCAGGCTGTCCCTTTTATCTCTTCTGTATCCTCTTCAGTAGGTTCAATTTGCCGTCATCGATGAATAAAAAAAAACAAAATCGCGCTGCAAGTGCTACCTACGCCTATAACTCGCTGACTGTCAGTCCTGATGCTTGGTGCAGGATGGCCAAAAATCGAGCTACCATCCTGCACCTATCCTGCACCAGCATCAGGACGTGGATTCTATTTTGCGTATAGGCGCAAGGTATTTTGCGTATAGGCGCAAGGTGTTTTGGGTATAGGCGCAAGGTTGTTTAGACGGCCTAAACACCCTGTGCAGATAGGGGTTTCACCACGTTTTGATAATTCTTATACCCTGTAAAGTGCTATTCCTTCGATGCGAAGAAGGCATTCCCAACAGTCGTAGAAGGCATCTCTTCAACCCGCAAGGATACTGTAGTGCACTTACCGACCCCAATGTGACACAATTCGTATGTACCTCTAACGGCTTTCAAGCCTGTCGTGACTTCGCTTTTCCTATTTTCAATCTGGCTGATGAACGCTACTATTTCATCGTAGTAACCCTGAGTATAGACTTGGTTGCTCGCCAGTATGGGCGTGAAATTGTTGCGCTGAAAGAGGAGTACTTTCGTCTCGTGACGCGAATGCAGTTTCTCTATTGGAATGCCGAAGACGGTAGAGGAAGTGGGCGTAAAGGTAAGTTCTTCCATTTGAGAGAGATGGTAGATGCCAGAATTAGTGCAGACTTTCAGCGTTTCTTCGGCTGCAGTCCATGTATAGGCGGTAGAGAGTTCAAGGGTGCCGACGATGTGCGGATGCTGGAGCAGGAGGATGTAAGAGTCCTTAGCGACCTGACGACAGGCGAGAACTTCGGGTTGGCCGAACAGAAAGCAAACGAGGTCGAGGGGATGGATGTAGAGGTCGAGCAGCGCATCACCCTCTGGATAGGCACCTGCTAGATAGTGCAAGTCGTAGTTGATAAGATGTTCCTTGCCGAGCCGTTGCTTCAAAAGTTGTACGGCTGGGGCATAGCGTTTCTGCAATCCTACCATTGCGACGGGTGAACCATATAGTCGCTGTAGGTCTATAAGCCTGTCGAGTTCTTCTAACGACTGACAGGGCGGCTTCTCAATGAAGAGCGATTTGCCGCTTCGGAGGACTTGCGAGGCAATAGAGAAATGGGCTGAGGGGGAGGCCGAGACGAATACGCCTTTGACATCGCTATCGTTCAGAATCTCACAAAGCGAGGTCGTGGCTTTCACGCCATGAAACTTCTGCTCTATCAGTCGGGCCTTTCTTTCCGACGTGACGCAGATGTATTTCAGCGGTATGCCGAGGTAATGCAACACGGGATAGAGATTGGTCAGCGAGTGCTGGCCCATACCTACGAAGGCATATTGATGTTGGTACGTTTGGCGCAGGAACTGCTCCGTGCGCATCCGTTTGTATCGGTTGATGAGTGCCTGTATCATTGTATTGCTTTTAGATGTTTACGATATGTCTGCTTGGGGTTTGCCGTCCATTGATATTGTCCGTAGACCTTTTCAATGAGCCACTTGGGCAGCAGCCGCTCGAAGTTGCGCACAAGGATGATGTCGTACTTGCGATGGAAGTTTATCCAGCACTCATTGCAGTCCTTGGAATACTGGCATTGCGTCTGACAGGCCGATGCACCGTTGAAAATCTCGTCGAGCGATTGCTCGTGGATATTCCCCAGCACCACGTCAAGGTTCTGGCAAAGCGGGACGTCACCGTTGCTATGCACGACGAGGCAACTCATAATGCTTTGGCAGCGGAGTCGAAGATACCCGTTGCGCCATTCATCATAGAGCGCTACGAAGTCGTAGTTCTCCTGCGTGTCGTGAATGCTCTGCGGAATCTGCTTCACGAAGTCCGAAGCCATCAGCAGATCACTCGTCGTGTCGAAGAAAGCCATTGTTCCGTAGATGCCAATCCTCAAGTCCACATCGTAATGCTTGGCCACATCTATGACATACGCCATATCATCGAACGTGTTCCACGGCGACAGACAGAACATCAGCGACAGGGGCACTTCATCTTTGAGTGCCTCTACCACTTCAATCACTCGGTCGTAGCCGTCGCGTCCTCGCATCCGCTGGTATGTCTCGCGGCCACCGTCGAGAGAGACGCACAGATGTCGTGGCCGATAACGACGGACGGCATCTATAACACGGCGGGGCGCGAGACAGTTTGACAGCAGCGTATAGTTGGGGTGATGCTCACGAAACCATGCCATGATTTCATCAGCCTGTGGGTGCAGGATGAACTCGCCACCCTCCAGTCCTACGGTGGTTCTCCGCGTCACGCATCGACTCTGCATAATCCGCTGAATGTCTTCGAGCGAAAGATGCTCCACGGGCCGTTTCTGCCAGATGTTGCAGTGCTTGCACCGCGACTGGCACGCCGTAGTCGAGTAAATCATCAGTTGCGACAGCCGCTTGTGTCTCGGCCTCGCCATGTTGTTCAGATAGAGTAGCCCATTATAGGCGTAATCATAAATACTATACATACAATTCGTTGCAATTTTGTTCTCTACTTATAAAGTCCAAAATTGCAACGAATGACTGCACGATGCACCTGTCTATTTGTTCTTCGCCACAAATTGGCTGGCAATGTGGCTCAACGGCGTCGAGCCATCGGTGACGCGCTCAAGAATCATCCAGTCGGTACGATAGTCGATGTGCTCTTCCACCGCGATGCGGTAAATGAATGCAACTGCCATCAGCATTTTCGTTGTTCTGTTCATTGCTTTTGTGTTTTAGAGTAAATAAGTATGGCGTGGTCTGATTGTTGCATCCATCTTAGAGGCAAAAAGTCATATTAAAGTGCTGCCACTTTCCCGATGGTCTTGCGCAGCGAAAGGGCTGGCCAGCCCATGCGGGCAATAAGCGTGGAGAAGGTGATGCGGTCGCGGGCGGGCACCTCCAGTTGGTAGGTGTCGGTGGCATCGTCGGCATCGTCGGTCAGGTCGGCAGCATCGTAGTAGTAGCCAGCCTCGGGCAACATGGCTTCAGTGAGGTCGGCAGGCTGCAGGAGGGTCGTGGCGTTGAGAGTCTCGCCGCTCACCTCTACGACATAGAGGGCGTTGTCGACTTCGGGATGCTGGTAGGCGTCGCGCAGGTCGAGTTGTCCGCCGATGAAGGCCATCAGTCGCGGCTCGGAAATCTGCACGCCCAGATAGTGGTAGCCGTCAGCGGTCTGCTCGTAGAGGGTGCAGAGGTAGCGGGTACCCATGGCGTCGGCAGCGGTCAGTATCTGCGGCACATCGTAGTATTCGAGCGTATTGGTCAGCGTGAGTCGTCTCATATCTTCAGCATTGTTAGGTTTGACATCTGGAACTGGCGTGTGCGCCACCATGTGTAGTGCGAGCGGTGTGCGCCCGTCTGCCTGACCACGCCGTCGGTCGGGTTCAGCACGAGGGCGATGATGCCCCGGTACTGGCGGAACATGGGGAGTTTGAGGTTGCGCCGGGCCTTCGTACAAGTCCATTCGGGCTGGTACTCCTTGCTGTAGTCGGCTATCTTGTATGGTGTCAGCATATCAGAGTTGTTTGAAATTCGTTGCAAAGTTACTCAAATTTTTCTAATTTTCGTGGGAACTCATCAAAATTATTCAATTTCTTGTGAAAGTTCCAACTTTATTTTGAATTATAGCACATTTTGCCGAAAAAAGTACGAGTATATGGTCCAAAATTGCAACGAAAGACTGCACGGGGCGAGAGATTATTTCCTAAGTTTGCCCTTGCTTTCCAGATAATTCGTGAACTTCTCCCACTGTGCGGCTCGACTGATGCGGTTGGCCTTCACAGTCTCATCGTCGATGAACTGCGAGGGATAGCAGTCTTGGAAATAGTAGCAGTCGTTGATGACATGCCCGTCTTCGATGCGCCCTTGACAGAGTACAAGGTCAAGGAATACCTGGCTGCAGATGAGGCCGACGTATGTGGCTCCACCTTCGAACAGGAATTCTCCGTCCAGATAGAAGTCGATGCCACTAAGTAGTTGAAGTCTGCCGTTGGGCGTAGTCGGCGTGTCACGGAAGCGTAGTTCGCGAGTGTTCACGTCGAACCATTCGATGTCGTCATCGGTGAACAGCGCGCCGTTTGTACCTCGCGTCTCAGTCGGCAGGACAGCGTATGCACAGAGTCTGGTCACCGTCTGCTGCTGCTCTGCTTCAAGCATGTTATTCACTTCGTTATCGTCACTGCAGCATGCTGTCATTGACATTGCGAGGCTGGCTGTGGCTATTGCCACCGTCCAGATGCTGTTTCTGATTTTCTTGTTCATAATCCTATGTTTTAAAAAATGTGTCTCTATCTATATAGTCCTGAAATCGCCAAAAGACTGCACCAGAGGAGAAACTTATTTGTTGTTCAAGTAACCACTTCTATGTAGGAATTTTGTGAGTAAGGCAATCTTTTTAATTCAATATTTTAAATTTTGTTTGTTTTTTAAACCTGTGCCTCAATAATTCACACCATTTTTGTATCTTTGCAGCATCAAACAATTAACAAGTATGGCAAAGAATCTTTTAAACAAGTATGTCTGGTTGGTAGAAACCATCTACAAAGCAAAGCGGATTACTTATGAGGATATTAACCAACGTTGGCTTGATAATGACATGAGCGAAGGTAAACCACTCCCTTTGAGGACATTTCACAAATGGCGTATAGCCATAGAAGAGATGTTTGGCCTCATTATCGAAAACGAGCAAAGTGGCAGGTATTGTTACTATATCCACAATGCAGATGAACTAAGAAACGGCTCCATGCGTAGTTGGCTTTTCAATACATTGACTGTGAGTAATTTGATGATTGAGAATGTAAGCATTAAGGACAAGGTCTTGTTTGATGAAATCCCTGATGGCGAACAGTATTTGTCCACCATCCTTGAAGCATTAAAAAAGAATTTGACGATATTTATCACCTATCAAAGTTTCTCTAAAGACGAAGCAAACACCTTTGAAGTAGAACCTCTTTGTCTGAAGGCTTTCAAACAACGTTGGTATTTAGTCACTCGTAGTCCTTTTTATGACAAGATTATGATTTACGCTCTTGATCGTACTCTTAAAATGAAACTAACGGACAAGAGTTTCAAATATCCGAAAGAGTTCATTCCAGAGGATTTCTTCGATAATTGTTTTGGCATCATTGTTGATCAAAGCATCGATGTTGAGACTGTTAAGTTCAAGGTATCAGCAGGTCAGGCAAATTATCTCCGTTCGCTGGCTTTACACCAGACACAACAAGAGATTGAGCGGACGAATGAATACAGCATTTTCACTGTCCGTCTTCGCCCGACGTTTGATTTCCGGCAGGAAATCCTATCACAAGGCTGCGATATTGAGGTGTTAGAACCCAAATGGTTTCGTGACGAGATTGCAGAAATCTCAAAAAAGATGTGGGACCAATACAAGCCATGAAAATGAAGCCAATCGCCATCTTTTATAAAAAACATCCCTCAGAGATGTAACATTTTAGAATTTCGCATACATAGATAGTAGAAAAGTATTATCTTTGCAAATGAATTTGAGATATATGAAACAAGATCAGATTGTAATCTACAGAGACGAGAACAATGCCATTCAACTTGAGGTTAGGGTTGATGGTGATATGGTATGGCTAACACGTCAGCAACTGGCAACGCTGTTTGGCAGGGACTATAAAACCATAAGTAAGCACATTAACAATGCTCTCAAAGAGGAACTGGCCGATGAAGTGGTAGTCGCAAAATTTGCGAATACCACTCAGCATGGTGCCATTGAAGGCAAGACACAGACTCATGAGAAGGATTATTTTAATCTGGAAATGGTGACTTCTGTAGGCTATCGCGTTAAGAGTAAACGAGGCATTCAATTCCGTAAGTGGGCTAATCGCATCTTGAAGGAATACCTCATAAAAGGATATGCTGTCAATGAGCGTATTCGCAAGGAGCAGATTGTTGAACTGCGTCAGTTAGTACAGGTCGTGGGGCGAACTATACAGAATCAGGAGTTGCCTAAAACTACCGAGAGTCAAGACTTGCTGAATGTCGTGGTGGATTATACCTATGCGCTTGACACGCTCGATAATTACGACTACGAGCGACTGATGATAGACAGAACCACTAAGCAGGAGACTTTTCATGCTACTTATGAAAATGCGATGGAAGCCATCTGTGGTTTACGTGAGAAATTTGGCGGTTCGACACTTTTTGGCAATGAGAAGGATGATTCGTTTAAAAGCAGCATAGGCCAGATCTATCAGACCTTTGGTGGCGAAGAACTCTATCCCAGCGTAGAGGAGAAAGCCGCCATGTTGTTGTATCTGGTGACTAAGAACCACTCGTTCAGTGATGGTAATAAGCGCATTGCTGCCACGTTGTTCCTGTGGTTCCTGAATAATAATGGCATTCTCTATCGCCCTGATGGTTCAAAGCGTTTGGCTGACAACACTCTCGTAGCCTTGACCTTGATGATTGCCGAAAGTAAGACGGAAGAAAAGGACGTGATGGTTAAAGTGGTAGTCAATTTGATCAATCAGAAGAATTATTAGAAATATGGTTAACGGATTCAAGGTAATAACTCTTTGCGGCAGTACTCGTTTTAAGAAAGAGTTCTTGGAGACGCAAAAGCGTTTGACTTTAGAAGGAAATATTGTTGTATCCGTGGGACTCTTTGGTCATTCTGGAGATAACGAAGTACGGACAGAAGGCGTGAAGGATATGTTGGATTGCCAGCATTTGGCGAAGATTGACATGGCTGACGAAATCTTTGTGATCAATGCAGGCGGCTATGTTGGTGAAAGCACAAGACGCGAAATCGCCTATGCGGCTTTCAAAGGTAAAACCATAGCATATCTCGAAAGTTGTAGAAAGCCCAACATCTATGATAACTATGCTGCACTTGGCGAACTTCATGACGCAAGAAGAATCTCTGATGAGGATTATGAAAAAGCAGGTCACGATTTTGACGAAAAGCGTAAAGTTGCTATTGCAGAGTATAATGCCTGCAAAGGTCCTTGGCCCTATCAGTGGAGAAACATTGATGCTGTAGTTTGCGGCATATTACAGCAACATGGTATTGCCTCTATTGACTATCACGATTTGGAGTATTTATATGATTCCTATTGCGTATGGGAACTACGTGTTGCAGATAAATCCACTGATAAAAGTGAGAGCACAGAGAGAATATGCCAATTATTGCGTAATAACTATGAACACATTCTACGAAATGCTCAAAAACTTGTAGTAACACTTAAATATTCTTCAGATAGTCACACCATTATAAATGAAGCAATGCGACCTCTTCAAGATTTTTTAAATGAATTAAAACCTAATGTAACTATTATTTGGCAAATAATAAAGAGCGTAGAGGCAATGAACAACCTTGAAATATCTATTATAATAAAGCATCAATACGACGATTGGGTGAACAAGGTTCGTCAATTCTTATCAGAAGTTGGCCCTCAGTTAGGAGAAAAGGGCACACATTGTGCAACATTCCAGTCAAAACCAATTTTGGACAAAAGACCTGATGTCGTGTTTCTAGGCTATAATCCCCATGAAAGTTGGGAATTTTACAAAGAAGACACTTTGCCAGAACGCTTTTATGAGGGCAACAATAGTTTCTACTCGGAAGAAAGAAAAAACAAAAAAATCTGGCGTGTATGGAGATATGAGGATGCCTTTTTATGGGCCAATTATTGCACACCTATAGAGGATGGTAAATTTGTATTCTTTAATGCAGTATATTTTGGTACTAATGACATTAGGGAGTTTGAGAAAATCAAAGGTAGTAAAGAGGCGGTAGACAAATGTCATGAATATACCAAAGAGGTTATTCTGAATGTTTTTAAACCCAAATGTATCGTTTGCTTTTCTGTTGAGGATTGTTTTGACAGGTTAAATATGAAGTTCCATTTTCAGCAAGTAAAAACAGTAAAAACCGCAGAAGAGACAGAACAAGAAATCTTGGATGAAGTGCTTTCTACCAAAAAGTGGAATCATATTCATAATTGCACGAAGACTGTAAAGCATGCCCTATGGAATGACATCCCTATATATGGAATACCACATCCAAGCGGTAGTATATCCCATGATGATTTTGGTGCCATTGCATTATATCTAAAGAGTGAAATGCAAAAATTAAGCATATGACATAAAAATAAACTTTTCATCTAAACCTCTGCCCCAAAACGGCAGGGGTTTCTTTTATCTTTGCATCGTGAACATAGATTAAAGAATGAACAATATGAAAAAGAAGAAGAGAGGTAACACTTCCGATAACTATATTTATGGCTATCCAATCAGTGAAGTATGGAACACCTACCACTATTTGGCAAAGTTGATCGTTCCCCGATTAAAGGCATTCAAGGCACTTGACAAGTATGGCTATTGCCCCGCATTTACTGGAGTGAAAGCATGGAACAATGCCATTCAAAAGATGATTGATGCATTCGAATTACTGGAGAATGACTCATCATTCAGAGAGGAAGAAAAACAGACTATTGATGAAGGTCTGGAGTTGTTTTGCAAGTATTATCGCAATTTGTGGGATTAGTATATGGAAAGAGAAAATATTTTTAATTATGGCCTTAACAATCATTGTGTTGAGAGACTTGAAAAGGAAATCGTTCAGAGATATAGCGACATGAGCAGTTGTCAATCTGATTGCGACTTTCTTTTATCACTGCGTAAAGATATCATTAATAAGCAAATGCTTGCTCATCAGGAAAAGTTTCTTCCTGACCTTATTGCTTTCAATGATGCGCTAAGGGATGCTCTTCACGACATGTACGTTCGTGCCCATCGAATATGGAATAAGATGGTTCAGAGCGTAGACGAGACCGATGGAGAAGAGATGGAGTTGACAGCCAAGTGCTACTTTGACTACACCTATCCGAAACAGCATCCTATTCAGGGCAATGATAGGCAAGAATTGTGGGATGCAATCTGTGATGGAGATTTAAATCCCTTATATGCCGACGGCATTTCCGTACTGACCCTGACATTTCCAAGAGATGAAGGGCAAACCTTTGATTCATTCATCGGAATGGACTGCCCACCTCCAAATTGGAACGAGGGGTTAGATCAAGAATTGACAAAGGGCCTGCATCTAATCTGCCAGTTTCATAATCTCTTTCAGCACATGCGCTTCGCTATTACAGATTTCATCTATGTGAGGAAATTTAAAGCAGAAATCAATATAGTAATCATATAGCATACCCCACCGAAAAGACTGCACCAGTTACCACGTAAATCTGATGCCGAAGGGCAGCGAGAGGTCGAACGGATGCTCCGAGCGGTAGGTCTCGACTGGGTTGCCCGTGGGGATGTAGTATTGCAGGCGCGGCTCGAAGTAGGCGTTGACGTGAGGCAGCAACTGGTATTGCACGCCAGCACCCATATTGACCGACCACTGCCAGGGAGCCTTGACTCGGGCATCGGTTGTCGGCAGGATCAGCGAATCTCCACGCTCAGGCTGATACGGTCCGATGTAGAGATACTGTGTCGTTTCCTTGCCGCGCACAGGAATGTCAAGCCCGATACCGCCAGAAGCGTACAACTGCCAGCGATTCTTCTCCAACAGCGTATATCTGAGTTTCAGCGGCAGACCGACATAGTAGAGTTTCTGAGTGCGGCGGGTGAGCATGTTTTCGTCGTCACTCTCAAAGGTGGACTTCATGCGGGTGTAACTCAGTCCGCTGGTCATACTCCAACGCTTCGATAGGGGGTAACTCAGCGACAGTTCAAAGGTGCGCGGACGTTCGTGGTATTTCCTTTCGGACAGTGGAGCATCGGGACGCTCGGCATTGGAGATGGCGATGCGCCGCATATTCATAGCATCCACGCTGTCCATCTTGCTGGCGTAGTTGTTCACGTAGTCCATGTATTCGCCCCAGTTGTAGATGCGCGTGCTGCGGGTCTGACTGCCCGAAGCATAGTCAACGACGGTCAGGAAGTTGTCGATGACGGATGTGCCGTTCGAGGGTACACCAGCGTAGGCCAGCATCGCAGTCAGCGGTGACTTCTTTTTTATTGGCGTAATGTCGTTTATGTCAGGCAGCGTGTCGGGTACCTCGGCAATCTGTATATCGGTATTGTGCTGGATGTCGGGCTGCGGGCGGTCTATGTGCATGGTGTCTGTGTGTTCGTGCTCTATTGAATGCAGAAGCGTGTCGGCAGAGAAAGCAGAGTCAATCATCTGCCTGTGGATGGGCACGATGGCAATTTGCGGAGTGGACATCCTGGAACCGCTGGGTTCATTGGGATTTGCCGGCTTCTTGATTGCAGGCCGTCTGTCGTGCTTTGTCACTACGGGCTGTCCTGTTTCAGTGCGGTTGTTGCTTTTGTAAAGATAGAAAGCCACGGGCAAGAGCAGCGGCAGCAGCCACAGCATCCAGTATTGCGCCAATGACTTACGGAGCATCTTCTTTGCCCGCGTCAGTTGCGATGATGACGAATGTGGCTCGATGCCCAGCACGGCGGCAATCTCCTTGTGCGACATTCCCTCGAACACCGACAGGCGGAACACCTTGGCGTATCCCTCCGGCAGCCGGTCTATCATCTGCATTATTTCATCCAAAGGAATGCCCCTCACGGTAGTGTCTTCGTTGGGAACTGAGACGTTGGCGGCTGCCTCCAACGGTGCTGTTGGCAGGGCCTCCAAATGGTCTTTGTATTTCGAGGCCACATTGCGCGTTATCGCCATCATCCACGATTCTGCCTTCCTGACATCCCGCAGCCGGTCGAATGAAGTGAAGATGATCACGAAGGCGTCGTGCAGCACATCGTCCACCGCCTGTTCGTCACTGATATAGCGCCGGCACACGCCCCTCATCCTCTGGGCGTATGCCTTATACAGTTCGCCGAGCGCATCGGCGTCTCCCTGTCTGCACCGTTCTATCAGCCGTGTTATCTCCATCGAAAACATAACGTCTCTACTTATAATGTCCGCAAATTACCAAAAGACTGCACGGGAATCCAGACTTTTTTCATTTTTTCTCTATCTACCGCTTAACACGTAACAAGCATGGTGGCAGTTAAAAAGATGCCTTCCACGATGAATGGAAGGCATCTGCTGTTAAAGGGGAATCGGAGGGGGACTACTCTTCGTCCTTCATCTCCTCCTCGTGCTGCTTGATGAGGGCCTGCTGGATGTCGTTCGGCACGAGTTCGTAACTGCTGAAACTGGTGGTGAACGAAGCGCGGCCTCCCGTCAGCGACGACAGGGCGATGGAGTAACTGGCCAGTTCCTTGAGAGGAATCTTGGCGGTCAGTTTCTGATAGCCAGCCTCTGAGTCCATACCCATGATGATGGCGCGGCGGCCCTGGAGGTCAGACATCACGTCGCCCATATAGTCGGCGGGCACGAGCACCTCGAGGTCGTAGATCGGCTCGAGCACCTTAGGACCGGCCTCCTTGAAGGCTGCGGAGAAGGCGTTGCGGGCAGCGAGCATGAACGAGAGTTCGTTGGAGTCAACCGGGTGCATCTTACCGTCGTAGACGATGACGCGGACGTCGCGGGCGTAGGATCCCGTCAGCGGGCCCTGCTCCATACGCTCCATCACACCCTTCAGGATGGCGGGCATGAAGCGCATATCGATGGCACCACCCACGACGGAGTTGATGAATACGAGTTTGCCGCCCCAGTCAAGATCCTTCTCTTCCTTCGACTTGATGTTCATCTTGAACTCCTGGCCGTTGATGGTGAACGAGGTGGGATCGGGCATGCCCTCGGTGTAAGGCTCGAGGATGAGGTGTACCTCGCCGAACTGGCCTGCACCACCCGACTGCTTCTTGTGGCGATAGTCGGCACGGGCCATCTTGGTGATGGTCTCACGATACGGGATCTTCGGCTCCTGATATTCGATCTGGATCTTCTCGTTGTTCTCCATACGCCACTTCAGCGTGCGCAGGTGGAACTCACCCTGTCCGTGGACGATGATCTGGCGCAACTCCTTTGACTGCTCGACCACCCACGTCGGGTCTTCCTGGCGCATCTTCTGGAGGGCTGCCATCATCTTCTCGGTCTCAGCCTCGTTGACGGCCTTGATGGCACGAGAGAACTTGGAGTTAGGATACTTGATGAAGTCGAACTTGTTGTCGGCATCCTTGCCGTTGAGTGTATTGCCGGTCTTCACGTCCTTCAGTTTCACGGTGCAGCCGATATCGCCTGCATTGAGTTGGTCAACCTGTACACGGTTGGCTCCTGCACAGGCATAGAGCGTACCGATGCGCTCCTTCGAGCCACGGTCGGCATTGGTCAGGTCGTCGCCGCTCTTGACGGTACCGCTCATCACCTTGAAGTAACTGACTTCGCCGATGTGAGGCTCAACGCCAGTCTTGAAGAAATAGAGCGATGTGGGCTTGCTGGACTCGGCAGGTACTTCCTGTCCGGCAGCGTTCTTGACAACAGGCATTTCGCTGACGAAGGGCACCACGTTGCCGAGGAACTCCATCAGACGGCGCACGCCCATATCCTTGCCTGCACAGACGCAGAACACGGGGAAGATGCTACGGGTGACGAGGCCCTTGCGGATACCCTCGCGCATCTCGTCCTCGGTCAGATCCTCGCTCTCGAAGAACTTCTCCATCAGGGTGTCGTCGCCGGCAGCGGCGGCCTCCACGAGGGCGGCCTTCATCTCCTTGGCCTTGTCGAGTTGGTCAGCGGGAATGTCCTCGATGATGGGGGCTCCACCCTCGGGCTTCCAACTGTACTTCTTCATCAGCAGCACGTCGATGACAGCGTTGAAGCCAGGGCCTGTGGCGATAGGATACTGTACGGGCACGCAGTTGGGGCCGTAGATCTCCTTGAGGTTTGCCAGGATCTGGTCGAAGTCGCAGTTGTCGCGATCGAGTTGGTTGACCAGGAAGATGACGGGCTTCTTCAGTTTCTCCGTGTTGCGGAAGGCGTTCATCGTACCCACCTCAGGGCCATACTGACCATTGACGAGGATGACGGCCTGGTCGGTCACGTTCATAGCCGTGATGCTGCCTCCCACGAAGTCGTCGGAGCCCGGGCAGTCGATGATGTTGAGTTTCTTGTTGTTCCACTCCACATGGAAGACAGTCGAGAAGACTGAATAGCCATACTCCTGCTCCACGGGGAAGTAGTCGCTCATCGTGTTCTTACCCTCTACGGTGCCACGGCGCTTGATGATGCCTGCCTCGTAAACCATTGCTTCGGCAAGAGTGGTCTTGCCGCTACCCGCACTGCCAATGAGTGCGATGTTTTTGATCTCGTTAGTCTGATAAATTTTCATATCAATTAAGTTTTAGGATAATATTTCTGTTAAAACGGCCACTAAGGTAGGCATTTTTTAGTGAAAAACCAAGGATTTCTTTCAAATATTAAACTAAATTAGTAATTTTGCCGTCAAAATGGCAGGAATCTACATCCATATTCCGTTTTGCAGGAGTCGTTGCATCTATTGCGACTTCTACTCGACCACCTCGCTGGAACTGCGGCAGAGGTACGTCGAGGCGGTGGGTCGGGAGATAGAATCAAGAGGTAAGTGGAGAGAGGTGAGAGGTGAGCGTATAGACCTGAGTGCAGAAGGAATCAACACGATCTATCTGGGCGGGGGGACACCCAGCCAATTGACAATGGATCAATTGAGGCAACTCTTTATATATATAAATAAGGTGTATCCCCTGACCTCTCCCCTCTCCTCTCTTACCCCTGAAATCACCATCGAGGCGAATCCCGACGACGTGACCCCGGCGTTTGCCGAAGGGTTGCGGACGCTGCCCGTCAACCGGGTGAGCATGGGGGCGCAGACGTTCAGCGACGAGCGGCTGAAGTTCCTGCACAGGCGGCATACGGCCGGGCAGGTGTCGACGGCCGTGGAGCGGCTGCGGGCTGCGGGTATCATGAACATCAGCGTCGACCTGATGTATGGGTTCCCCGGCGAGACGCTGGAGGACTGGGAGAGCGACATCCAGCAGGCACTGGCACTCGGCGTGGAGCATCTGTCGGCCTACTGCCTGATGATAGAAGAAGGTACCCCACTCCACCAACTGAGAATCAAGAATCCACAGTTAAGGGACGCTTTCCCCTCAGAAGAGACGGAAAGGGAGATGTACGAGACGCTTATCAATCGACTGGAAGCCGCAGGGTATGAGCACTATGAAATCTCGAACTTCGCCAAGCCCGGGTTCCGCAGCCGCCATAACTCGAGTTACTGGGACGGGACGCCCTATATCGGCATCGGGGCGGCAGCGCATTCGTTTGACGGCAAGACGAGAAGTTGGAACGTCAGCGACCTGCACCAGTACATCGAGGGGATGGAGCGCGGCGAGCGGCGCTTCGAGGAAGAAGCCATTGACGAGGACACGCGCTACAATGACATGGTGACCACCGCCCTGCGTACCCGTGAGGG
>FLNX01001659.1_pt1 | contig 26440 bp, 18 predicted proteins | sample 1140341 | NCBI WGS metagenome assembly FLNX01 (sample SAMEA3878208, study PRJEB12797) | bioreactor metagenome | biome: Moose rumen | place: Sweden | collected 2011-10 | reverse complement strand
GTGAAGCTGTAGGTCGGGTTGGTGGAGACCACGGAACCGTTCTTGGTCCAATTAATAAAGGTGTAGCCCGTGTTGGCCGTGGCCGTCAGGGTGCAGGTCGCGCCGTGGTTATAGGTGCCTGCGCCGGTGATGGTGCCGCCCGCGTTGGGGTTGGCCGTCGCGGAGACGGTGTAGCTTTTCAGGCCGAAGTTGGCCACATAGCTTGCGGCTTCCGTCACGGTGAAGCTGTAGGTCGGGTTGGTGGAGACCACGGAACCGTTCTTGGTCCAATTAATAAAGGTGTAGCCCGTGTTGGCCGTGGCCGTCAGGGTGCAGGTCGCGCCGTGGTTATAGGTGCCTGCGCCGGTGATGGTGCCGCCCGCGTTGGGGTTGGCCGTCGCGGAGACGGTGTAGCTTTTCAGGCCGAAGTTGGCCACATAGCTTGCGGCTTCCGTCACGGTGAAGCTGTAGGTCGGGTTGGTGGAGACCACGGAACCGTTCTTGGTCCAATTAATAAAGGTGTAGCCCGTGTTGGCCGTGGCCGTCAGGGTGCAGGATTGGCCATCGGCATAAGTGCCGCCGCCCGTCACCGTGCCGCCATTGTTTGGGTTGGCCGTTGCGGTGATGTCGTAATAGGTCGTTGAGCCTCCGCAATTCACGTCAAACTCATAGGAAAAACCACTGCTGAGGTTTGAGCCTTGGTAGATGACCGTGCCGCTGTCATAGTAACTCACCGTAAAAGAGCATTCATAAGTCCAAGAACCCATGACCCAACCTAAAACGATATGGCTTCCGTTCACCACGTCGCGCACGATGGTCGCGGAAGAGCCGCTTTCGATGGTCAGCTGTTCGTTGTCGAAGCAGCCCGCACTATAACTCACCGTCAGGGCGTTGCCGTTCCAGCCGTCGCCATACGAGTCTTCCAAGTAGAAGACGAGGGCACACTCATCCCCTTGTGCTTGGATGAAGTTGGCGACGAGGCTCTTGTTTTCCATCACCGTGAAGGAATAGGTGGGTTCCGTCGAGACCACCACCCCGTTTTCCGTCCACGAGCAGAAGGTATAACCGCTGTTAGGGCTTGCCGTGAGGGTACAAACCGAGCCGCAGGCATGGGAGCCGGCGCCAGAGACCGAGCCACCGACGGACGGGTTGGCAGAAGCGGTGATTTGATAGTAGGTCCCTGAATAACAGTTAGGATGTATGTCAAAGACCGCGTAATTACTATAACTGAAATCATCGCCACCCACAATCATGGCGCCGAGGGCGAAATAACCGTTACCATAGCCACTCCATCCCCAGTTGAAATGGAGTTTGTCGTTTGAGTCGTAACCATCGCAAACAAAGCTATGGCCGCCACCGCCGCTACTATTCCAACCACTATAATGGATGGGGCGTCCGCTGTCAAGGCATCCTTTCACCATCGAAAGCCAGGTGTCATTGGAATAGGATGACTTATTTGCGCCATAAAGATCCGACGAATAGCCGAAATAACTCGTCATGACATTAGGCACCCATGAAGGATAGGCACTGGTTCCATAGGCACCATAGCTGGCCTGCAACGCCACTCCGCAATGCCATAGCAAAGTCGCCACCGCGTTGATTTGCGTGGAACCCGACGAGGAAGAAAGGCTGTTGGGCATGTTGGCCCATTCATAGGTTGTCTCGGCAAAATTGACCGATTGTTGGGGATAGCCGCTCGGCGTATAGGTCACCGATCCTGTTCCTGACGAAGGGTATCCCCAGAAGTGCATGATTTGTCCCATGGAAGTACCCGTGCATCCCGCATACACATGCCCACAAGGGCCATTGGCATCCACAGGACAGAGATTGTTGTAGTAACAGTCTTGGTTCCATGTGTCGGTCAGCAAGGGCGCAACCACGGTGGTGGCCCTTTGCTCTTTCAGGAAGCCCGTCGCCTGCACCAATTCCCATTGGCGGGCAGTGGCTTCGTCGGCGGCAAGGCGGTGCTCGATGCCGTATTGGATTTGCTCCACGAAGCCTTGCAGGTACTCTTCCATCTGGATTGGGACGTTGTTCGGGTCGAAATGCCCTTCGTCGGAGTAGCCAAGGATAGGCGTGGCACAATCGTCGGCGGCCACGATGACGAAGCCCTTCGGCGTGTTGAACACGTGGAAGGCGGCATCGCCTCGGCTGATGCTGTAGGTGGCAACCCATTGAAGGTCACCCTCCGGGGTCACTTTCATGGCCGTGTTCGCATTGACGAACTTCGCGCCCACTTCGCGGGCCATTTGCATGTCAACGGGATTGGCCTTTGCCACGGTTGCCGTCAAGGACCATAGCGCGACCAAAAGAATGGATAAAGCTTTGTTTTTCATAACGTTTTTGATTGAAGATTCGTATAATTCAAAGTATGTGTTCATTTGCTCATTTATGTTGATTAAGGGAACGCCGAAACGTTAGTTGCTTGGGAAAGTGAAGTTGACGTTTCCCGTGTTGTTCGACTTGTACATCAAGCCGGTGCCCGGGGTGATGGTGAAGCTGTTCATCCATGCCCCGTTGCGATAGACCGCCGTCTGGTTTTTCGACTTGATGACGTCGCCCGCACTCGGAGTCAGGTTGGCCAAGGCCTCGATGACGCTCATCTCTTCGTTCAAGGGATAGCCTATCCACGTCCAGCCCGGGGTGAGCGTGATGGGGTGTTCCGCAGGGTTGGCTTGGGTTCCGCTCATCGTCACGTCGCAAGCGGCAGAGGTCTTGATCCTGTAGGAGCCTTCGTTGACGATGTTCATTTCGCCAATCCATGTGCCGTTTCTATAAATCACGCTTTTCGATTTCGACTTGATGACTTCGCCGTTGGTGCCGAGGCCGTCCTTGATCATCTGCATCCCATCGATGCCTTCCTGCTCGATATAGGTGGAGTACCAATTCCAGCCTGCGTTCAGATGGGTGGTTTGCATCACGCCTGTGGCGAAATGCGCCTCATAATTGCCGCTTGACGTAACGGTGAAGGTATAGGTGGGGTTGGATGAGACCGGGGTTCCGTCGCGAGTCCAATTAATAAAGGTGTAGCCCGCGTTGGGCGTGGCCGTCAGCGTGCAGCTTTGGCCGTAATAGAACCCGTTGGTGCCGTCGATGCCGCCTGTCACCGCCACCGTGCCGCCTTCTGTTGGCACTGCCACGGCCGAGATGAGGTAAGTGTCGTAGGAGAACTCGGCCACATAGTGGGCGTCTTCGGTCACGATGAAGCTGATTTCATCGTCGAACGAGACGAAGCTGCCGTCTTTCGACCAAAAGACGAACGAGAAGCTGCCGTTGACGGGCGCAGCGGTCAAGGTGCAAGTGGCACCGGCCTCATAAGAGCCTGCGCCGGTAATGTTGCCTGCACCGGAAGGATTGGAAGTTGCCGTGATGTTGTAGGCCAAGGCCGCCCCCATGCCGCAAAGCAGGGTGAAAGCCAAAGAAAGGAAATGTTTGATCATGATATTACAGTTTGATTTGTTTTTCAATAGGTTGCACAATCCCGTATTTTTGCGGCAAAAATACTAAAAAAAGCAACACGATTCCGTAGAATTTCCTTCTTTTTTTTGGAAGGCGATGGCGTCTTATAGGAAAAGGCAGCTGTCGCCATAGCTCAGGAAGCGGAAGCCGTTGTCCAAGGCAAAACGGTAGCAGTCTCTCCAGCGTTCCCCGATGAGGGCCGAGACCAACAGCAGCAGCGTGCTTTTCGGTTGATGGAAGTTCGTTATCAGCCCTGTGACGACCCGCATCGTGTAGGAAGGTGCAATCATCAAGGCGGTGGTGGCCTCAAGGCGCGTCAGGCCGTGACGGTCCAAATAGTCGATGAGGCATTGCAGGGCCGCTTGCGTCGGCATGGGGGAATGGCTCTCGTAGGGAAGCCATTGGCCAACGTGCAAAGGCCGCAAGGCAAACCCTTCCTCCGACAGCATCACCCCAAGCCAGTAGAGGCTCTCCAAGGTGCGCGTGCTCGTCGTCCCCACGGCGACAATCGGCTTGCCTTGATGTTCTATCAGGTTCTGTATCAGCGACTTGCGCACGATGATGGTTTCCGAATGCATCGGATGTTCGCCAATCGTCACGGTGGCCACGGGGCGGAAGGTGCCCGCCCCCACGTGCAAGGTGACCTCGTCGAAGCTGAAGCCCTTTTCGCGCAAGGCGGCGATGAGCGGCTGCGTGAAATGCAGTCCCGCCGTAGGTGCGGCCACCGAGCCGTCGTAGCGGGCGAAAACGGTCTGGTAGCGGTCGCGGTCGGCGGGTTCGGCATCGCGGTGCAGGTAAGGCGGCAGGGGGATCTCGCCAGCCGCTTCGAGAACAGCCGCAAAAGGCAGCGTCGCGGGCGACCACGAAAACCCGATTTCGGCGTATTGGTCGTTTTGCGACAAGCGTTCCGCCGACAGCACCACCGTCTCCTCCCCCACTGCCAACGTCATCGAAAGCTTCCCTTCCTTCCAGCGTTTCGCATTGCCAACCAAGCACTTCCATCGCACGGGAGAAGCCGAGGAAAACGCCTGTTGGTATTCCTTTTCAGGCTCAAGGCAGAAGATTTCGATGCGCGAGCCTGTAGGCTTGTGAAACTGGAGCCGTGCCCTGATCACCTTCGTTTCGTTGAAGACCAACAGCGCACCTTGCGGAAGGAAATCGCCGACATTCTTGAATTGCGAAGCTTGTATCTTGTTGTCTTTCAAAACCAACAGCTTCGACGCGTCGCGCTCGGGCAAAGGATACTTGGCGATGCGGTCGTCGGGCAAGGGATAATCGTAGGCATCGATGGAAATGTCTTTAACAGCGCTCATTGTTGAAATTTTGCGCAAAAGTAGATAATTTTATCGTGCGACGCATAATTTCGTAATTTTGCGGCAAAATGAAAAGGAAACGATGGGAAGCCGCCTCTTGAAGATAGAACTGACCCGAGAATTTCTGTTTAAATTCTTGAGGTTCTGCGTAGTAGGGTTCTTTGGCGTGTTCGTCAATTTCAGTGTGACCTACGTCTGCAAGGAATGGCTCAAGCTGAACAAATACCTGAGCAGCATCCTCGGTTTCGTTGTTGCCGCCACGATCAACTTCTTCCTGAACCGCATGTGGACGTTCCAGAGCACCAACCCGCAAATGGGTGCGGAATACGCGAAATACATCGTCGTTTCCGTAATCGGGTTAGGCATCGACACGATGACGGTGTGGCTCCTCAACGGGAAGCTGAAGTGGAACTTCTACCTCAGCAAGGTGTTTGCCGTTGGAGCCGCCACTTTGTGGAACTTCTTCGGGAACCTGTTGTTCACGTTTGCCTAAAGGAACTTGTCCAAGAACACAAACGGCATCAGCGACTCGACGCCATCGAAGGCCATGATGGGACCCGTTTCGCCTTGGCAAAGCACGCGCAAGGGCCTTTTCGACATCTGCTCCACCTCCACCATCACCTGACGGCAAGCCCCGCAGGGGGCAACAGGTTCGTCAACGGCCTTCGTCGCAGACTGTGCGGTAAGCGCCAACGCCTCGACGGGCACGCCGGGGAACTTGGCCATGGCTCCGAACAAAGCCACGCGCTCGGCACACAGGCCGCTGGGGTAGGCTGCATTCTCGATGTTGTTGCCCGTCACAATCTCGCCGTTTGCCAAGCGTGCCGCCGCGCCGACGTGGAACTTGGAATAAGGCGCATAGGAACCCAAGGTGGCTTCATGCGCCTTGCGCATCAGTTCGGCATCAAGCGGATCCAGCTCATCAACGGTGTCGTACAATGTGTAAGGACAAATGAATTGCTCTTTTTTCATAGGACATGCGTTTATTGACGGCGCAAAGATATAAAAAATCGTAGAGACGTAGCACGCGCTACGTCTCTACGATTTCAAATTCAGGATTTTTACCTGACGACCAATTTGCGGTGGCAGGTGCCCTTGCCCTCGACGGTGATGCGCAGCGTATAGACGCCGGCCACGCTCGGGGCGGTGATTTCGGTTTGCGCAGTCGCGGCGCGCCGCGTCTCAACCACGATGCCCAAGGCGTTCACGATCTCGACCTGCACCTTGCCCGTGGTCCCGGCGTTGAGGCCGAGGCTGACCTTCTGACCGCGCCCGACGGGGTTGGGATAGACGTTGACAGCGTTTTCCCACTCGTCCACGCCCGCGCTGCGGAAGCGCACGACGTAGGGCGCGTCGATGTCGCCGACGACGGCATCCGTCTCGTAGTCCAAGGATTGCGTGGCGTCGTGCCATTCCTCGCCGGTCGCGGCGTCGTAGAGGGCGAACCGCAGTCCGGCGGCCTCGTCGCCGGCGACGGTCAGGATGGCCATGCAGCGGCCTTCCACGGGTATCAGCCTGAAGCTGCCTCGGCATTCGCCGTCGGCGAAGGCGGCCAGCTCGTAGCCTTCTGTGGTCTCCGTTACCAGCTCGGCGCCGTCAAGCTCGACCACGGCGATCACGGTCATGTTGCTGGGATAGGCCGAGGCGTTGGGCGTCCAGTGGAGATTGTCGGCTTCCTCCACCGCCGCTTCGCCCTTGGCGTCACTGCTCGGATAGACCAAGGTGAGGTTTGTAGTGGCGCTCGACTTGTACATCAGGCCGGTGCCCGGGGTGATGGCGAAGCTGCTCATCCATGCCCCGTTGCGATAGACCGCCGTCTTGTTCTTCGACTTGATGACGTCGCCTTGGGTCGGGGTGAGGTTGGCCAGGGCCTCGGTGACGGTCATCGTCGCGGTGCTGGGGTAGCCTATCCACGTCCAGCCCGGGGTGAGCGTGATGGGGTGCGCCGACGGGTTGGTGGCGGCGGCTCCCGTGATGTCCACCGTGCAGGCCGCCGAGGTCTGCACACGGTAGGAGCCTTCGGCTTCGATGGCGGTCAGGCCGCCCATCCAGTTGCCGTTGCGATAGATCCTGCTCTTGCTCTTCGACTTGATGGTCTGCCCGTTGGGGACAAGGCCGCTCTCCAATTGCGTTAGCACGTCGCCTGCGTCGATGTAGGTGCTCCACCAGTTCCAGCCGGCGGCGAAGTCGGTGGTTTGGGTGGCGCCTGATACGCCGATTTCCACTGCTTGCGGGCAACTCATCGACATGAAAGCGTTGGCGTAAGGGCAAGTCTTCTTGCCGCCATACACCACACGGACTTCATAATCGTTGGAGGCGCTTCCTTCGCTGTCGGTGAAGCTTACCTCGTTGGTAAAGCCCACCCATTCGCCATCGCGGAAAATGGCCATGCCATAAGGATCGCCGATAGCGCTATCAACGATAAAGGCACGCACCATGAAGGTGTAGCTCAAGCCATAGCTGGCAAGGTCGGACCAAGTCGAACCGTCGAGGCTCACCCAACGGCCATTGGCATCGCCAGTGTTGGCGCTCGCGGCAGCAGGATGGGTAGCGCCACTCTCGTTGTAGAACACCACCCAGACATTCTTGGTAGGATCGATAACGACAGGCTCGGCAAACTCGAATTCCACGAAGTCGCTGGAACCCGTGAAGGTCACGTCGGTCTGGCCCACGGCTGAACCAGCGGGAGCATCGCTGCCATCGTTGTAGATGGTCACAGTGCCCGACATGGCCATGTAGTCGTAAGCGGAGACCTTGGTCACCATGTTGCCGTCGTAGCTGTCCGCAGGAATCATGATGCCCCACCAGAAGTTGCCTCCACCCGTACCGATGCCCGTTGAAAGGTTACCATCGTCGTAGTAGTACCAGTCGCCGGCAATGGTTACCGTGCGTCCGTTATTGATTTCGGGATAGGTCCAAGAGATGGTGACGCCGCCTGCGTTTTCCTCGCCAGAGAGGTTGTTGGCGCCAAGCAAGTTGTCGCAAGGGGCATAGATCCATGTGCAATTCGCCACACTCGAGTTGCCGCCCGAATAGACCTGCTGCACGCTGAGTTGATACAACTCACCTTCGACAAGGTTCTCGGTGGGCAGCTGCATGTAGTCATTCAATGTCGTTCCTGTGTAGAGCACGGCATCCTCCATGTTCTTTAGCGTCACTACGATGTGCTGGAATGCGCGGTCGCCCTTGGCTCCCTGCGCGGGCAACACCTTGTGTCCGACGGGTTCAAACGTTTGGATGGCGGGGCCGGTCTTATGGCCTTCGTCGGAAGCCATTGCCGTCTTCCCAATGTCGGTAACAGCTTCCCCGTTGACATACAAGGTGACGCCGTCTGTCCCGCCGTAGTAGTTTAGGACAAATTCGTAGGTGTTCCCTTTTTCGAACACAAAGTCATCGTAACGGCCTGGAATGCTGCCACTTGATCCGGCAATCCAAATGCGCTGGCCTGGCGTTGGGTTGGTGATGCACCAGTCATAGGTGCCGGCAGGGATTTGGATGGCCACGCTGTTGTTAAAGACGATGTTTGAGGAAGTGCATTGGCCATCTGCTGCTTCGGGAATCTTGTATTCGAATTCCGCATAGATGGCTTCATTGCCGCTGCAATTCAAGCTCAACGCTCCCGATGTCGGAATAATGGAACCGTAGGTGTTGGCATCGACATCCAAAAGCATCTGGTAGCCTGTGCCGTCTCCCCAAACGTTGCCAGCCGTCAGGATGACGGTGGCACCCGGCGCATCGTTGCCTAAGCCCTTCCATGTGGCGAAACCGGTTCGCGAGACATAGAGGTTGGTCACGGCTTCAATGGATTCGTCAAGCACATACGCGAGGTTGGTAGCCTCCCAAAGGTCCACGTTGTTTTCCACCACGGTGGTGTATCCCTCCTTGCTGACGGTCACCTTATAGTAGCCTTTGCGGAAGCTGTCCCATTCATAATAGCCGCTTTCGCCCAAAACGACATCAGCCATCGGGTAGGCCGCCTGATCGTTGGGGTCGAGGTTGGTCAAGCTCACGGTGACGCCGGCCGGGCTGTCGCCGTTGCTGATGGTCACGGTGACGTTCACGTCGCCATCGAAGAGCCACATTCCTTTGTCGATGAAGTTCGACCAAGTGATGGCCGACTCACGCTCAAGCTGCAAAGGATCATCGTATGCGAAAACGACGTCGTCAACGAAGAACGCATCGCCCGTAGGATTCACCGAACCGTCCTTTGTATAAACCCATGTGAAAGTATGGGTGCCGGCGGTCACGTCAAAACTGTAGGTGTTCCAAGTCTGGAGTGCACCATTTTGGAGCATCAGATTGCCGTCGATGTAGAACTCGCAGGCATCCCAAACAGGAGAAGAGCCTTCGCCCCAACATCCGCCAAGGAAGCTCACGCTTCCATCTTGAGCGTAATCGACCGTGGCGGAGATGGACGATGACGAATTGCTGATGCCGCTGTTGGTGCTCATCATGCAATAAGTGCCGTTATAGCCCGAATAACTCGGTGACGACACTACCCAAGGATACTCGGAATCGTTGGTCCAGCTCGCAGGAATCAAGCCGTCCTCAAAGTCGTAGGTCACGGTTCCGCGGCTGTCGTTTTCGCCACGGTTGCCCGCATACACGCAGCCAATGCCATACTTGTAGGTTCCTATTCCGGAAATGTCGCCCCAGGTCGGGTCGATATACGACGTCGTGGTCAGATTGTCGGCCACAAGCACGGTGTTCCCCCCTTCGAAAGGCCCGTTGTTGTAGGCATCGGTGCGATAGAGACGATAGTATTGGAAAGAGCGATCGGGCTGACTGTGCGAACCCGCTTCCGCCTCGGCGTTGTCGGCAGTCGAAAACACCTTGCTGGGGGTAAACGACCAGTTCACCTTCACGGAGGTAGCCGACGGGTTGTTGGGGTAATACTCTGCGACCACCTCGGCCACGGGGACAAAGGCCTCGTCGAGGACGAAGTCGATGCCCGAAATCGTGCTGCCGAAGTCCACCGCGATGGTGCCGGCATACTCGGCCTCCGAGTAGCCTTGGGCCGTAGCTACGGCTTGGTAGGTGCCTTTAGGCATTTGGCCGCTATAGGCGCCAGTGGCGTTGGTGGTGAAGCTGGCGTTCTGGTAGTCGCCAAAGAAATCATCGCCAAAGACCGTGACCGTGGCGTTGGCGATGGGCGTCGTGCCGTCTTGCTCATACACATGGCCCGCCACGGTGCCAGGCGAAAGCGGGTTGGCATTGATGCTTACGCTCCACGTGTTGCTCGTCGAGGAAGCCGCCAAATAATAGACGCCCGCCGGCAATATCATGTCTTCAATATGGATAGGCGTGTCGAATTCATAGAGGAGGCCTGCACTCGGATTAGAGGCAGAGAAGATGTCGTCGCCGCCTTCGTAAGCGACCGTAAACGAGCATTCGCTATCAAAGCTGCCCGAAACCCATCGCAACGCAACGTGTGTCCCATAAGGGATGGCAAGCACATACGAAGCAGAAGATCCCGATGATATCGTGAGGTTGTGGACGGTGCCGTTGCCAAGGTCAACGACCAGCGAGGCTCCGTTCCAGCCGTCGCCCCACGAATCCGTAAGTTCGAAAACGACATTCACGGTGGCGTCTGACTGGCCATGATAAAAATTGTTGAGGTCGGGACCGCCAACGCCCTCAAAGCCTTCGGCATAAAGGGCCATCTTGCCGTTGTCGCCCGAAGTGACCGAGGCGGTCAGGGAAACATCTTGCGTGAAGGACAGCTTGTAAACGGCATCGGGGCCGTCGTAGAGCGACGCCGGGGGCAAGACGTAGTTGTCGTAGAAAGGCTTGGAGGAGGAATTGATGTTTTCCGTGTAAGGGAACGAAGTGACCTCCTTGGGCAGCTCCCACACGTCGCCGACGACGGGCGTGTAGGGCGTGGCCGACACGTTGACCGTGGCATGTTGGTTGCTTCCGTAGGTGACCACCAACTGGGTGGCGGGTGCGGATGCGCTGTTGGTGTTCACCGCCACCTCCACACTGTTGTTATAGTAAAGGTCGAACGGGAAAGTGAGGTCGCCGAGGTCCAAGCTGTAGTTGGAATTGTTGACTTGGATGCCCTGAATATCGGCCATTCCGCCCATGTTGGAAATCTCCACCACGACGGGACGCATCCAGTCGCCGATGGGACGATGGCCGAGGTTGACCGGATTAGGCTCGAAATGGATATCGGGCGGCAACGCCGAACATGACGCGACGGCGGTCAAAGCATCCACACGGCCTGCACCGGTATAGTTGTTCTTGGTGGTAAGGCCTTGAATGTGAACGGCGGTGTTCTCCAAGATTTGGTCGATCTCCGGCGGGGTCATAGCAGGGTTGGCCGACAGCATCAAGGCCATCACGCCCGCAACGCAAGGCGTAGCCATGGAAGTGCCACTCATGTTGAGGTAGCCCGTGTTACTGGCATAAGACAAGGAGACGATACTGGATCCCGGAGCGGCCACGTCGGGCTTTATCAGGCCAATAAAGACGGGGTCGTTGGCAACATACGGATAATCGCCATAAGAGCCGATGTAGCTGCCTTCTGCCCAAGTGGTGGGTCCAATGGAGGAGAAGGAGGAGCGCGTGTCGCTGCTCGTGGTGGCGCCCACCGTCACCACGGCCGAGAGGCCGCCTTCCAAGGTTTGGTCAGGATTGTGCCAAGGCGGAGGGCAAGAGCCGGGCGAGCCGATATTGTAGGGGATAGGATAGGTTGAAAGCCTTTCGCCATCGTTGCCCGCTGCAACCGAGGCCACCACGCCTGCGGCCAGCGTATTCTCCATAACTTCTCTATAGGGGGAATAGCCGCCAACGCCCGCCGATCCAAGTGACAGGCTCAGCACGTCAGCGCCATGGGCAACGGCAAACTGAATGGCTAATATAGTATTGGAAGAATAGCCACTTCCGGAACCGGATAACGTCTTCAGTGCCATAATCTTGGCATCTTTGGCGATACCGCACTGCTTCCCGTTTGTTCCGTAGCTCGAAACGGTTCCGGCGCAGTGTGTGCCGTGGCTGTGGTCGTCCATGGGGTCGTTGTCGTCGTTCACCCAGTCCCAGCCGTGGTTCGGGTAGTCAGAGCCGCCGTCCCACATGTTGTTGGCGATGTCGGTGTGGTTGTAGTTCACGCCCGTGTCGATGACGGCCACCACGATGCCGGCTCCCGTGTAGCCCATGGACCACACGTCGGGGGCGTTCACCTTGACAACGTTCCATTGCAACTCGGAATCCCTGCTTCCCAAGACGCCTGCCATTTCGCCTATCGTTTCACCGTCAGCGATATGGATTTCGGAGTCACAGGTGACATAGGCCACATCAGGCCGCTCGGCGATGGCATACACCATGTCGCGATTCATCGAGCAGATAATGGCGTTGGCGATCCACAAGGGCTTCACGTCGCTTACGATGTTGGCTCGCGTCCCTTGGTTGAGGTCGTTGAGCACTCCCCTTTGGGCGGCTTCGGAGAAACGCTGCAACTCATCGACGACGAAGTCGCGACGTTGCTGCCTGTCGAAATTCCGCGTCTGCCGCATCGAAGCCTGAAAGTCATACTGGTCGCGCAAGACGATGATGACGTTCACAAGCTCGTTAGGGCTTTGAACCGCATTGATCTGTTCCACCAAATCAGCGGTGATCTTGTTTGCTGCACCAGGCCTGTTGAGGCTTGGCGTCTGGGCTTTCGCCGTGACCATCGTCAGCGACAAAAGCGCAATCATCAGGATTGGTAAGGTTTTTCTTTTCATTGTGCTAATTATTTAATAGGTTTGAAAACCGCAAAAATAATCAAATTTTTGACTTTGCAAAAAAAAAAAAAAAAAAAGAAAAAAACAAAAAAAAGGCCTCCCGACGGAAGTCAGAAGACACGATAGGCCTACGGCTTTCAACGCTCAGGGTAGGCAAACAAGAGGATGGAACAGAAAAAGGCAAACAGCGAAACGCCCGCCTGCGTCTCCAAGGTGTCTTCGGGGAACATGGACAAGGCCATGATGCAGAGGAATACCAAATATAAATAGGTGCGGTTGCCCCGCGACGTGAGACAAGGGTAGAGCAGCACGAAAAGGAAGAACGCCAAGCCGACCAATCCGAAGGCCACGGCGATGGCGAGGTATTCGTTGTGGGCGCGGAAGCGGAATTCCTTCCGCAACGGCGAATGGATTTCGTCGTAAGCCGCGCGGAAGGCCTGAGGCACGTCGCCCGTGCCCACACCAAACCAAGGGTGCTGCTTGATGATGTGGAGCGAGGCGCGGGTGAACTCGATGCGTTGCGACACCGAGCCGCCGTTGGGGTTGCCCGCCTTGCGATACAGGTTGTACTCGAAAACGGTCACCGACAGCCGCGCCCGCAGCCCGGGATGCCGCCAGTTGTTGTAGTTGGCCACCCCGTTCTCGACGTTGCTGACATCCTCGTCGGTGAGGGACATCACGCCCTCGGCGTCCTTGCGCAAGTCCTTCGAGGTGAGATAACGCGCCAAGGTCGCCTCAAGGTTCGCGCCGTTCAGCGTGGCGCCATCGAAAGGCAGGTCGCTGCGCAAGGCCCATGCCTCCTGCATCTCCGGCTTGCAGTAATACAGCCCCACGTATTTGCCGTCCTCAACGGGATGACAGACCGTGTCGTGCCAATAGGGGTTGCCTTGGGCTGTGGTTTTTTCCAAAGTGCTGAAATCCAGCGGCTCCACCTTCAACAAAGGCCGGATCTGTTGCCCCACGACCAACGCTCCGACCACCATCACTGCCACGGCAGAAACGGCCATGACGACGCGCCAGACCTTGCCCGTTTTCCAGCGCAGGAAAGCATACACCGCCGAAACGACGGCCACCGCCGCCAACGCCACATAGCCCGACAACGACTCGAAGATGTGGATCTGATAGACGAACCAAAGCAGCAGCACAACTTGAACGGCCTTGCCCCACCATGGAGACCGCCGGGCGACAAGACCGTAGCCGATGACGGCGATGCAGAAGACGATGTTGAGGCAAAAGCGGATATGGCTGATGAAGCGCGAGATTTCGCGGACATTCTCGTAGTCGTGGCGCACATAGAGGCTGAAACTGAACAAGGTGGCCACGAAGACCGACAGCACATAGACGAGCATCAGCAGGTCGAAGCGCTTGCGGTCCAAGGGCGCTTTCGACGACATGACGAAAGGCAGCACCAAGATGGGCAGCTTGACCCTCAAGTCCCTCATGGCATACTGGAAGTCGGAGGTCCAGAGCAGGCCCACGACGTGCATGAGGTAGAACGCCGCCAGCAAGACGGCGGCCTTGTTGCCCCAAAAGCGGCTGAGCTTCGCCTTGAATCCTCTATCCGTCATGGCGGACAGCGATCCGCCATCTCCCATGCGCTGAGTCGTCTCCATACGCTTGGGAGATTGCGGGTCAAGCCCGCAATGACGGCTATCGGTAAAGCCATCAACAAGCCACACGAGGACGAGCCAGAAGTTGGCCATGCCCATCAGGAAGGGCGAGAGCGTGAGGCCAACGGCCATCATCATCAGGCCCAAGAGATAAGCCTGGTCGAGATAAGCCCGTATGGAAGCCTGCGAAGCCATCAGTTGCCGCTTAGGATGCTGTGGTACTCGTCCTTGCCGTTGGTGTTGAGCAGGATCTCGATGGCGCGTTCCATGTCAGGGTCTTTCTGCAACGCCGAGACGATGCGCCCCTTTTGGTAATAATAGCGCCCCACGATTTCCGACAGGAGCAGCTCCTCGATGTCGTCGCGGTTTTTCAACAAGTCGTTGGCCTTGTCTGCTTGCAGGTTTTTCTCCAACAGGTCGAGCTGTGGCTGGATTTGTTCCAAATAGCCCTCCTCCTTGGCGGCCTTTTTCAGTTTCTCGATTTGTTTCTCGCTTTCGGTGGTATAGGTGAAGTCCTTGTCTTTGACGAACTTCATGAAGTCGTTGTAGGTGTCCTCGTCGATTTTGAAGCGGTCGGCCGAGTCGATGGAGGGGTGTTCGCTGTAGAACTTGTTGGCGTAGTCGAAGATGTAGTTCTTTCCGTAGAGGTAGGCCGTCACCGTGGCGTAGGGGTCGCGATCGACCTTCACGTCGGGGGTGATGCCGTGGCCTTCGTGCACCGTGCGCCCGTGAATGGTCTTGAACGCCTTGCCGAGGGTGTCGTTCTTCGTCTGGGTCGTGTCTTTCTTGTGCGAATAGTCGATTTCTTGGATGCAGCGTCCGCTGGGGATGTAGTAGTGCGCCACCGTGACTTTCACTTGGGTGTTGTAGCTCAGCGGCAGGATGTTCTGCACCAACCCTTTGCCAAACGTCCTTTCCCCGATGATGACGCCTCGGTCGTAGTCTTGGATGGCGCCTGCCACGATTTCGCTGGCCGAGGCGCTGTTGCCGTCCACCAAGATGGCCAACGGGATTTCAAGGTCAACGGGTTCGTTGGTGGTGCTGTAGAGGCTGCACGAGTTAGGTGTCTTGCCTTTCATCGAAACGACAGGCTTTCCCTTGGGGATGAACAGGTTGACGATGTCAACCGCTTCGTTCATCAGGCCGCCGCCGTTGCCGCGCAGGTCGAGGATGAAGCCCGTCAGCTCCCTTTCTTTCTTCATCTCCAAAAGCTTGTCTTTCATCTCCTTGGCCACGTCGCGGGTGAAGCCGCTCAGCGAAAGGTAGGCCACGCCGTTGTCGAGCACCTTATAATAAGGTATGTTGTCGATTTTCACCTTCTCGCGCTTCAAGGTCTTTTCCATCGGCTTGTCGTGGCCATACCGCTTGATTTTCAGTTTCACCTCGGTGCCGGGCTGGCCTTTCAGCAGTTCGCTGACGGCGGCGGTGTTTTTCTTGCGGCAGTCCACGCCGTTCACTTCGAGGATGGCGTCGCCAGCGATCAAGCCCGCTTTTTGCGCCGGCCAGCCGTAATAAGGTTCCGAGATGCGGACATATTCGCCGTCAAACTGAATCAACGCGCCGATGCCGCCATATTCGCCGGTGGTCATGAAGCGGGCGTTCTCGATGTCCGACTCGGGGATGAAGACCGTGTAGGGGTCGAGGCCTTCCAGCATGGCGTTGATGGCGGCTTCGTTCAGCTCGCCCGGGTTGATCTCATCGACGTAGTTGAGGTTCAACTCGCGCAGGAGGCTGTTGTAGATGTCGAGGCTCTTGGCGATCTCGAAGTTGTTCTGCTTCTCTTGGGCGACGAGGCCGACGGGGAGGAGCAGGGCTAAGAGTAGGGTGTGTATGTGTTTCATCATTGATATGTTGTTTCGTTATGCAGGGACTCATGTCGCCTGTTCGTTATGCAGGGACTCACGTCGCCTGTTCGTTATGCAGGGACCCATGTCGCCTGTTCGTTATGCAGGGACTCACGTCGCCTGTTCGTTATGCAGGGACCCATGTCGCCTGTTCGTTATGCAGGGACCCATGTCGCCTGTTCGTTATACAGGGACTCACGTCGCCTGTTTACTGATATGCCGTCCCTATGGGACTGCCCCAACTGACAACTGACAACTGACAACTGCTTATGGGACCGGATCGTAGCCGCTGCCGCCCCAAGGGTTGCACGACAGGACGCGCTTCAGGGTGAGCCAGCCGCCTTTGAAGGCCCCGTATTTCCGGATGGCTTCGATGCCGTAGTTGGAGCAGGTGGGCGTGTAGCGGCAGCTCTTCCCGATGAAAGGCGACAAGGTCACCTGATAGACCCTAATCAGGAAGACCAGGAAGTCAGCGGGCAGCTTGCCGATGCTTTTCATGACGTTTGACGATTTCATTGACGGCGTTCCTTGTTTTGTCGAGCATCTCCCCGTAGGAGTGGATGAGGGTTGCGTTATAGACTAACGCCACGTCGAGCGAAATATTATCCTGCCGACAGATTTCATAGAGCGCGGCCTTGTTTTTGCGCCATGCCTCGCGCATGAGGCGCTTGACGCGGTTGCGCTTGAAGGCGTGGTGGAAGCGTTTCTTCGACACCGACGCCAGCAGGCGGCAGGTAACGGGACGGCTCTTGTCGCGGAAGAACCTGAAGACGACGCGATAGGGATAGGCATTGAAGCCCTCTCCTTTCCTGAAGAGGGCTTCGATGTCGTTTTCCTTGCAAATGCGCTCGTATTTCGGGAAATCCTCCTTCGCGGCCATGATGAGGTGGTTCCTTATTTCTTCTTGTTTTTCTTCTGTTCGGCGGCAAGATATTCCTCGATGGCCATCGTCATGGAATGGGCGGTTTGCGTGGGCGCCTTGATGTTCAAGGTGTAGCCCGCATCGACGATGGCTTGGCAGGTGGCCTCGCCAAAGCCGCCGATGGCCACGTCGCCTTGCACGAAGTCGGGGAAGTTGACCTTCAGCGACTGGATGCCCATCGGGCTGAAGAACACCAGCATGTCGTACTTCCCGATGGTTATCGTCCGCAGGTCGGCGGGCACGGTGCGGAACATCACGGCCTTGGTGTAGTTGAGTTTCGCGGCGGAAAGCAAGTCGATCGTGGTGTCGGAACTGATGTCGGAACAGCAATAGAGGTAGTTCTCGTCCTTGTGCTTCTTCATGATCTCAATCAGGTCGTTCAAGGTCTGGTTGCCAAAGAAGATCTTTCGCTTCCTGTATTGCACATAGCGTTGCAGATAGAGCGCCGTCGATTCGTTGATGCAGAAATACTTCAAGGTCTCGGGGACGGCATAACGCATCTCCTTGGCGACGCGGAAGAAATGGTCGATGGCGTTTCGGCTCGTGAGGATGATGCCGGTGTATTCCGGCAGCTTGATGTGTTCCTTGCGAAGTTCGCTCGCGGTGACGTCTTCGAGTTTGATGAATTTCTCGAAAGTAAAGGTCACGCCAAACTTTTTTGCCATGTCACCATAGGGTGTTTTGGAAAGGTCTGCGGGTTGTGGTTGAGACACCAAAATGGACTTAATCTTCATTCTTCAATTGGATTTTAGTGTATCCATAATAACTCTTTTCTATGACATCCGAGATGTTTAACTCATTAGAACACAGAGCCGTGAGCAAAGTAGCGCAAGCCTGCTGTCAGGAGCATTGCAACCGGTGCGATTTCGAGGGCGCAAAAATACGAAAAAATATAAAACGCGGGCGTTTTTGTGAAAAATCTGGTTTCGACAATCTCCATCACGAAGCGCATGAGTGCGGCTGCGGCAATGATTCCGGCGCCAATCCAGACAAACATGGAATAAGGGTTGTAAAGCAACAGCAGCACCACGGGCAGCAGGACAATCAAGGCATAGGTCGAGACGGAAAGCTGCACGGCCATCTGGCGGTCGGCCACGTCTTTCACGCCGAAAAGCCAACTGACGAGTCGCAGCGTCAGGAAACGGAGCGCAATCCACAAGGCCACCAAGCCACAAAGGATGCCAAACAGCCGCAAGCCGTTGTATTGCTGCACGTCGTGCGAAAGAATCACCAGCGATTTTTGCAAAAACAAGGCCACCGTGACCAAATAGGACAACAAGAACGACGTTCCCAAAAAGCTGCGCATCGGCGACCATTCGCGAAGCAACTGGTTGGTGTGCGCCACTCCACCCGGCAAGCCCAACACCTGACGGAACTGCCTCGGATAGAGCTGTTTGTTCAACACGATGAGAAGCACGATGATTCCAAGCAGCACCAAGTTCCAGCCTTCCAGCACATCGTAAGTCACCCGAGGCAAAGGAGTGACGGCACGCCCGAAGCCCTTGGTGAGGAAACTCGGCACCACGCTGTCGCAGGCAATGGCATCGGCAACCTGCACCGTATCCGCGGCTTGGAGCGTGTCAACAAAAGGATTCCGATATGAAGGGTATAGGTAATGGGGCATGGGGATTGTCGGTTTCAGGCTGCAAAAATAAATGATTATTTGCAAAACCAAGCCAAAATCTTTCTAACTTTGCAACCTAAAATGATAACGGCCCTTCGACAAGCTCAGGGACCTTCGCCTTTACATCGACCAAGGGCGCCTGAGCCTGTCGAAGGCCCCAATCCAAAGTACAACAATTCAACCAACAAATAAACGATTCAACATGAACCTAATGCAAGAAATCATTGCCAACGCGCAGGCCAACCGCCAGCGCATTGTGCTCCCCGAGGGCGACGAGCCCCGCACCCTGAAAGCCGCCGACCGCCTCTTGGCTGACGGAGTGGCCGACATCATCCTCATCGGTCCCGCCGAGAAAATCAAGGAGATGACCGCCGAATTCGGCCTCCAAAACATCGGCAAGGCCCGCATCATCGACCCGAAAAACAACCCCGACAAGCAGAAGTATGCCGACCTGCTTTACGACCTCCGCAAGGCCAAAGGCATGACGCCCGAACAGGCCTCCGACTTGGCCGAGAACTTCATGTACCTCGGCATCCTGTTAGTGAAGGCTGGCGAAGCCGACGGCCTTGTGAGCGGTGCCCGCTCCACCACGGGCGACATGCTGCGTCCGGCCCTGCAAATCATCAAGACGGTGCCCGGCGTGAGTTGCGTCAGCGGCGCCTTCACGATGTTTCTGCCCGAAGGCTGTCCCTACGGCACCGACGGTCGCATGGTCTTCGCCGACTGTGCCGTCACGCCCATGCCGACGGCCGAACAGTTGGCCGAAATCGCCATCTGCACCGCCGACACCGCCAAGGCCATCGCCAAGATCGAACCCGTCACGGCCATACTGAGCTTCTCCACCAAGGGCAGCGCGAAGCATGAAGTGGTCGATAAGGTCATCGAGGCCACGCGCATCGCGCAGGAGCGTCGTCCCGACCTCGTCCTCGACGGCGAGCTACAAGCCGATGCCGCCATCGTGCCTTCGGTGGGTTCGAGCAAGGCTCCGAATAGCCCCGTCGCGGGCAAGGCCAACACCTTGGTGTTCCCCTGCCTCGAAGTGGGCAACATCGCCTACAAGCTCGTCCAGCGTTTGGCCGGCGCCGAGGCCGTGGGCCCCGTGCTGCAAGGCTTGGCCAAGCCCTGCAACGACCTCAGCCGTGGCTGCTCCATCGACGACGTGTATAAATTGGTGGCCATCACCTGCAACCAGGCCATTGCGCAGAAATAATTCCGTTTGTAGGGCTGTCGTATTACGGCAGCCGCACGAAAAACCGAAGCGGCTGCCACGGTGTGACAGCCCTACAATCCAACAATTCAACAATTCAACAATCAACAATTCAACAATGAAAATATTAGTCTTAAACTGCGGCAGTTCCTCCATCAAATACCAGCTTCTGGAGATGGAAAACGCCAACTCATCGCGCCTGTTGGCCAAGGGCCTCTTGGAGCGCATCGGCCTCGAAATGGGCGAGTTCACCCACAAATACAACGGCGAGAAGCACTATGAGCAACTCCCCATCCCGAACCACACCGAAGGCATCAAGCTCGTGCTGAAGGCTTTGGTGGACCCGAAGATGGGCGTCATCAAGAACCTGAAGGAAATCGACGCCGTCGGTCACCGCGTGGCCCACGGCGGCGAGCTGTTCCCGAAGAGCGTCGTCATCGACCAGAAGGTTGTCGAAGGCATCGAGTCGCTCTGCGACCTCGCCCCGCTGCACAACCCGGGCAGCCTGCAAGGTATCCACGCCATGGAGCAGGTGCTCCCTGGCATCCCGATGGCCGCCGTGTTCGACACCTCGTTCCACAGCACCATGCCGCCTGAGGCCTACCTCTACGCCGTGCCTTACGAATACTATGAGAAATACCGCGTGCGTCGCTACGGCTTCCACGGCACGAGCCACAAGTACGTCGCCGAGAAAGCCGCCGCTTTCGTCGGCAAGGACTGGAAAAAGTCGAAGATCGTCACCTGCCACCTCGGCAGTGGCGCCAGCATCGCCGCCGTCGAATACGGCAAGTCGGTGGAGACCTCGATGGGCTTCACGCCCGTGGAAGGCCTCGTGATGGGCAGCCGCACCGGCGACTTGGACGTGGGCGCGTTCATGTACATCATGGACAAGGAAGGCTACACGACCAAGGAGATGAACACTTTGGTCAACAAGAAGAGCGGACTCGTGGGCATCACGGGCGGCAAGCAGGACATGCGCGACGTGCGCGCCGCCAAGGAGGAAGGCGACGAGCGTTGCACCTATGCCTTCAACATGTTCGCCCACCGCGTGAAGAAGTACGTCGGCGGCTACATGGCCGTGATGAACGGCGCCGACGTCATCGTCATGACGGGCGGCATCGGCGAGAACGCTTGGTTCATGCGCGAAGCCATCCTTGAGAACATGGAAGGCCTTGGCATCGTCATCGACCGCAAGATGAACAAGGAAACCATCGGCGACGCCGGCGTCATCAGCACGCCCGAGTCGAAGGTCACGGTGGTGGTCTATCCCACCGACGAGGAGTTTGTCATCGCGCAGGACACCTATAATTTGGTGACGAAGTAAAATACCGTTTATCCTCAACATTGTAGAGACGTTGCACGCAACGTCTCTACATTTTTATCCACGGTCGTAGTGCGGCATCTCGTCGGGAAGGACGATGGAGAACTCGACGAGGCCGCCAACGACTTGCTTGGCGTCGTCCTCGTACCACGGCGTCTGGTAAATCAGTTTCTTCTTGCCTTTCTTCGAAATCGTATAGACGTTGGTGGCGGCATCGTCCAAGAGGTGGCGGATGATTTGCTGCGAGCGTGCGTTGTGGCATTGCATCAGGTCGCAGCCACGCGCGTCGCCGTTCACGTCGATGGAGCTGTCGTTCTGGTAGAGGATTTCGCCGTCCTTGGCGCTGACGGTGATGGCGATGTTAAGCCCTTTGAAATAATCTTCGATCTGCATTTCCTTGAAATTTTTCGCAAAGATAGAATTTTTCTACCTTTGCAGCGTTTATTTCAAAATGAAAAGGCTTTACCGCTATATCACCAAGTCGTTTTTGGGCACTTTCGTGCTCACCTTTTTCATCGTCGTGTTCATTTGGGTGATGCAGTTCGTATGGCTTTATATCGACGATTTGGTAGGAAAAGGTCTGGAATTCAAAATCATAGCCGAGCTTCTATTCTACACCTCCATCACCGCCATTCCCATGTCGCTGCCTTTGGCGTTGCTGTTGGCCTTGCTGATGTGTTTCGGCAACCTCGGCGAGCACTACGAGTTGGTGGCCATGAAAGCTTCGGGCATCTCGATGTGGCGTGCCATGCGTCCCCTACTCTATTTCTCATTGACGCTCAGCATCTTGGCATTCTTCATCTCCAACAGCCTCATCCCCATGGCCACGCTGAAATGGCGCACCTTGCTGACCGACGTGCAGCGGCAGAAATTGGCTTTCAACATCAAGGAAGGCGTCTTTTACAAGGACATCGAGAACTACGTCATCTTCGTTGAAAAGAAAGGCAAGGACGGCAGCAGCATCTACGGCGTGAAGATCTACGACCACTCCGACCGCGCGGGCAACGTGAAAATCATCTCCGCCGACTCGGGCATGATGACGCTCAGCCCCAACCAGCGCAACATCATCTTCACGCTCTACAACGGATACAATTACACCGACCTCACCTCCGACGCCGACTGGAAGGTCAAGCACCCCTTCGAGCGCATATCGTTCAAGCAAGAGCAAATCAAGTTCAGCCTCAAGGATTTCGACATGACCCGTTCTAACGAAGACATGTACAAGTCGTACCAGCAGATGATGAACATCAAGCAGCTCTCGCGGTCGCTCGACTCGTTGGAGCGCCGTTATGCCACCAAGCAGCAAGCCTTCGTCGAGGGCTATTCCCGTCGTTGGGCCAACTACAACAGCCTCCACGAAAACACGGGGGAAACGTCCGACCTTGCGCCCCCCGCCTTCCCCGACACGATCAGGTGGCCGCTGATTGAAAACGTTGCCGAAGAAGACCGCGCCCAAATCCTCGACATGGCCGTGGCGACCGCCCGCAACGCCAAAGAGAACGCCGCGTTCAACAGCACCGACTTCCGCTCGCAGACCGAAAACATCAACAAGCACAAGAAGGAATGGCACAAGAAGTTCACCCTCAGCATAGCGTGCATCATCTTTTTCTTCATCGGTGCGCCGTTGGGCACCATCATCCGCAAGGGAGGGTTAGGGCTCCCCGTGGTGGTTTCGGTGCTCTTCTTCGTCGTTTACTACGTCATTTCCACCCTTGGCGAGCAAATGGCCGTATTCGGCAAAATCAACATGTTTGCCGGCGTCTGGATGTCGTCTATCATGCTGTTCCCCATCGGCCTTTTCCTGACCTTCAAGGCCACCACCGATGCCGCTTTGTTTGACGGCGACAGCTGGAGGAAATTCTTCCAACGGCTGTTCAAGAAAAAACAAAAAAAATACGAGGTTGAATTAAACACATAAAACAAACGGCTGCCGTGATACGACAGCCCTACAAATCAACAAATCAACGATTCAACAACCAACATGAAAGTTCTCCTCCTCTGCAACAAACCACCCTATCCGGCCTCCGAAGGCGGCCCCATGGCGATGAACAGCATCATTGCCGGACTGTTGGAAGCAGGCCACCAAGTGAAGGTGATGGCCGTGAACAATGAGAAATTCAAGGTCGGCGAGGCCGACATCCCCGAAACCTATCGCCAAAAAACCGGCATCGAGCTGATTGACGTCGACCTGCGTATCCGTCCGCTGAAAGCCTTCCTCAACCTGTTCACCAAGAAGTCGTACCATGTGGAACGCTTCATCTCCAAGGACTTCAAGGCCCGACTCGCCGAAGTGCTTGAGAAAGAGCATTTTGACGTGGTGCAACTGGAAATGCTCTACATGACGCCCTACGTGACGACCATCCGCGAGCACTCGAAGGCCATGATCGTGCTGCGTGCCCACAACGTGGAGCACAAGATTTGGGAACGCATCGCCAAGGAGACCAAATTCCTGCCCAAACGCTGGTATATCAACCACTTGGCAAAAACCTTGAAAGAATACGAGTTGAACGCCTTGGAAACTGTCGATGGCATTGCCGCCATCACGCGCAAAGACGCCGCCTTCTTCCGAAAATACTGCTCGAAGCCCGTCATCGACATCCCGTATGGCGTTTATCCTGAGGAGTTTACGCCAAAATACGAGATTGAAGGCAAGCCCAAGTTCTATCACATCGGCTCCATGAACTGGATGCCCAACGAGGAAGGCATCCGCTGGTTCATCAACGAAGTGCTGCCCAAGACGGTGGAGAAAGTGCCTGATTTCGTGTATCACTTGGCTGGGCGCAACATGCCCGAATGGCTCACCGAGCTGAAAGACCCGCACGTCAACGTCGTCGGCGAAGTGCCCGACGCGAAGGCGTTTGTCGCCGACCACGATGTGGCCATTGTGCCTTTGCTCTCGGGCAGCGGCATACGCATCAAGATCATCGAGTCGATGGCCATGGGCAAGACCGTCATCACGACGAGAGTCGGCGCCGAGGGCATCCTGTATGACGAAGACGTCAACCTCATCATCGCCGAAAACAAGGCCAAGTTAGTGGAGTCCATCCGGCGCATCGACGAGAACCCCGAAATCGCCGTCCGCATCGGACAAGCAGCGAGAAAAATGGTGGAAGAAAACTACGACAACCGCAAGATCATCGCCCGCCTGCTGATGTTCTACGAAGAAATCAAGCCGGGGAGCAAGATTAGTTTTCTTTGACTATGGCCTATAGCCTATGGCTTATGGCTGCCTCTCCTTTGGAGGAGATTGCGGATCAAGTCCGCAATGACACCTTGGATGAAGCCAGCCATGGGCCATTAGCCACGATCCATAGTCAACAATTAAACAATCAAACAGTTCAACAATCAACAAAAAACAATATCTTTGCTCCCTAAATTCTACGAGATGAAGATTTTCGTCCTATTGCCCCGCGTCCCTTATCCGCTTGAGAAAGGCGACAAGTTGCGGGCTTTCAACCAGATAAAGCAACTCGCGAAGCACAACGAGATTGTCCTCTGCGCCTTGAACGACAACCCGAAGGTCAACGAACAGGACGCGTTTCACGCCTTGCAACCTTATTGCCAATCCATCAACTTCATCAAAATCAACAAGTTGCAGATTCTTTTGGGGTTGGTTCGCGCCTTCTTCAAAGGACTGCCCATGCAGTGCGGCTATTTCTACAACCGCAAGGCTGCTAAGAAAGTCAACCAGCTCATCGAAAAGCACCAGCCCGACATGCTCTACGGCCAGCTGCTGCGCGTGGCGGAATACATCAGGCACAAACGCATACCGAAAGCCATTGACTATCAAGACATTTTCTCCTACGGCATGAAACGCAGGGCCGACATTGCCTCTTTCGTCACGCGGCCCATATATACTATGGAGTACCGCCGTTTGGCCCGCTACGAAGCCGCCATCTTTGAGGACTTCGACGTGAAGACCATCATCAGCGAGCCCGACCGCGCCTTGTTCCCGCACGAGCGGCGCGACGAGATCCTCATCATCCCCAACGGCGTCGATCACGACTTCTTCAAGCCGACGGAACGCGAGAAGAGATACGACCTCGTCTTCACGGGCAACATGAGCTACGCACCCAACGTGAACGCCGTTGACTACTTGGCCAACGAGATCCTGCCCATCGTGTGGAAGTCCCTTCCCGACGTGAGGCTCTACATCGCCGGCGCCACCCCCGACCCGAAGGTGAAGAAATGCGCCTCGGAACGCATTGTCGTCAGCGGCTGGCTCGACGACATCCGCACGGCCTACGCCGAGAGTCGCGTCTTCATCGCGCCCATGCGCATCGGCACGGGGCTGCAAAACAAGCTGCTCGAAGCCATGTCGATGCGGCTGCCCGCCATCACGTCGCCCTTGGCCAACGCCTCGCTTGGCGCGAAGCCCAACGAGGAAATCCTTGTGGGCAGCAACGCCGAGGAGATGGCGCGGCACATCGTCACTTTATTGACTGACAAGGAAAAAGCCGACCGCCTCGCCCAAGCGGGCTTCGACTTCACGAACAGGGTTTATGACTGGGGCAAGGCGACGGAGATTTTGGAGGAGGAAATGCGAAAACTGTTTTAAACCCTTAATACCTAATACTATGTCAAACGAAACACTAATACAAATTTTTGAAGGGAAAAAAGTTCGTGTCGTATGGAACGAGCAGGAAGAGAAATACTATTTCGCGGTGGCGGATATAGTGGAACTATTGACAGAAACCACCAATCCAACCGACTATCTCAAGAAAATGCGCCAACGTGATAAGGAGTTAGCCAAAGGGTGGGGACAAATTGTCACCCCCCTTTCGTACCAAACTGCTGGCGGCATGCAAAAAATCAATTTTGCTGACCTCGAAGGCACTTTCCGTATCATCCAATCCATTCCATCACCCAAAGCCGAACCTGTAAAGCAATGGCTCGCCCAAGTCGGCGCACAGCGTATCGACCAGATGATTGACCCCGAACTCACCTTCCAGATGGCCGTGGAGGACTATCGTCGGCAAGGCTACAGCGACCGCTGGATTAACGAGCGCATGAAATCCATCAAGATGCGCAAGGAACTCACCGACGAGTGGGAACGCTCAGGCATCCACGAACCCAAGGACTTCGCCGTACTGACCAACGTCCTCACCAAGGCGTGGAGCGGCATGACCACAGGCGAATACAAGCAATACAAAGGTCTCACCAAGGAGAACCTGCGCGACAACATGACCAACATCGAATTGGCACTCAACACCTTGGCTGAAGTGGCCACTACCGAAATATCGCGCCAGCGCAACCCCAAAGGCTTCGGCGAAAGCCAACAGACCGCCCAAGCCGGAGGCCGCATCGCCAAAAACGCCCGAAAAGACCTGGAGAAGGAACTCGGCCACAGCGTGGTGTCGCCCGCAAAGGCTTCGGATTATTTGGCGCCTGTTGAGGATGCTGAAGTGAAAGAACTAAAAGCTGACAACTGAAAAAA